>CETG01191437.1_pt1 | contig 13689 bp, 7 predicted proteins | sample 361471 | NCBI WGS metagenome assembly CETG01 (sample SAMEA2622696, study PRJEB7988) | marine metagenome | isolation source: saline water (ENVO:00002010), including | reverse complement strand
ACAACTAAATAGCCTATAGTATCAAGAATAACTTTTTTGATTTTATAAGAGCTATTGCTGTATACCCAAGCTACCGCAACACATAATACTGTACTTATAATACCAAATATCACATGCTGACTTGGCAATGAGGCAATTATATTCAATATATCACTAATCATCTTACTCCTATGCTAATATATCCTTTATTTTATTTAATATTTAAGCCAATAATTTAATTTAACATACACAGCATTCTCTTTAATCCGATTCCAATTATTTTCAGTAAATAAATAATCACTTCTTTGATTAAGATTATAAACAACATACAAAGTACTACCAGGTTGGTATTCCCATCGCACTACAAAAGTTCCCACTGTATTAAATAATCTAAAATCAGGATTTTCGAATCCCGATATTTCATCATAATCATAAGGTTCTAAATCCATAGTTTTTGACTGCTTTAGACGAAAAAACGAATTATAATTCATATTAGCATAAAATGGCTGCATATAACATTGGAAAGTAAGTCTAGGTGAAAATGTCCAATCTAATCTTAAATTTATATCTCTAGTTAGTAGCATTGAATTCGCATAAACCCTAATAGTATCATCTAAATTTTCTATAATATCTACCCACTGCATATAACTAGGGCTTTTATCCTGCATAGCATTTATCTCAATATTAAGTTGTTCAACTGGTTTAGTTTTTAACCACAAACTTGCTCGATATCCTTTTCCACGATTTTTTCCATATCCAGAACCGATGTTAGCACCAATTATAATTTTCTTTCGACGATCAGTACTAATAGATGGTCCAGCATATCCCCATAATTCTGTTTTATAAACCCAGGCATTCTCACTTCTAAAAACATCCTCATCATTAAATCCTGGCAGAAATAGCTTCCCAAAAAAACCTGCACGCCAGTAATTAGAAAACAAATTATTTTGTTCTATTTCTACTTCTTTTTCTAAAGCTAATCCATCTCCATTCCATTCTTGGGAATACTTAAATTCTAAATTATTATTAATAAATCTTCGCCAAGGATTCTGCTTTCTAAATTGAATTTTTCCTCCTGCCCAACTAATACCATTCCTTCTTAAAAATCCTACGTCATTTATATCGAATTTATCATCAGAGACTCCATACCAAAAACGTACGCTCCACCACTCAGGGTCCAGGTATCCTAGATTAAAACGAAATGCATTACCAATAGTATTATTAGATTTTGATCTAATAATTTGCCCGTTAGAGAACAATCTATTATCTAAAAAACTCATATCCCAGTCACCACCAACTACATTTGCTCCAATAGTATCTTTTCGAGATACATTTGTACCCATTATCCCTACCTTTGAGATTGTATTAAATACAGGAAATTCAATCCGACCAATAGAATAGTTTGTTTTTGGTTCCACAATAATTTTTCGATTAGAAATGGAATCAGAAAGTGTCGCTTTCTCTTCTTTAGTAATTGCACCTATTACACCATAATTTATACCTGATGGCGTACTACCCATTATCTTTGTAGCGCCTAAAATTGTTGTATAATTAGAAAGACCTCTTATCTCTCCATCTTCAGGAATATAATAATTTGGTGTTCTTCCAATTCGCCTTGAATTAAACAAATTTACTCTCTGACTAAAAAAATCTGATCCTTCAGAAAAAAAAGGCCTTTTTTCTTCATAAAACGTTTCAAATGCAGTCAAATTTAAAACTGATGGATCCGCCTCAACTTGACCAAAATCTGGGTTAAAAGTAATTTTCATCAAAGAGTTCGAACTTAAACCATAGCGTATATCTATTCCCATATCAGTGTCTAATTCACTACTCCCTCCAGCTAAAACATATGGTACTAATTCTAACTGATTCGAATTTGGAATATTACTTAATCCTTTTAAAACTCCAAGAGGCAACATTATTCCACGAATCGATTTAGCTTTTCCAGGCCATTCTACCGTCTCTTGCAATCTATGAATCATTCTCTCAAAAGAGATACCCCATACTATATCTGATTGATTATTAAATTGAAACATAGAAAAAGGAAATTGAAATTCTGCTGACCAACCATCATCATTAAATGCAATTGCGACGTCCCATACGGCATCCCAGGTAGAATTATATTCATCATCTCCTGCAAGTGCAACATCAATAATTGTTCCAGATGCATTTACACCACAAAAATATCCATTATAGTTATCATTTCTAGAATCTATAGTGACTCCCATCCAATCAGAATTACTACCAAACCCATCCATCCAACTATCTCTTCTAGCGAGTGTTTTTTTTATCAAATCAGGTCTAGAATCAAAAGCCCTCAAAAACACATAAAGATTTTTATTGTCATACATAACTCTTACAGTAGTTTTTTCAGATGGGGGGGATAATTCCTTAGGATCAATTTGAAAAAACTCAGAAGTTGGATTACAGTATTCCCATTCATCCACATCCATAATCCCATTTATTAATGGCTTTTTTAGAGATCGATAAGCTTCAATACTTTTAAATCTTAAAGAGTCTGGATTAAATTTATTTAAATAACTATCTTTATATTTTTGAGAAAAACCAGATGATAAAGTAATCGAAAAAAAAATAAAAAAGGAAAAAGTACATGTAAAATATTGTATTACACATTTCGAAAAACTAATGAACATGGCTACCTAAATTATAACTTAAATAAATAATCCCAACTAATACTATTAAACATCCACTAACAATATCTAAATTAATTTTTTTCTCAATTGAAACAATCTTTTCAATAAATAAATTTTTTGTAAAAGTAAATGTTGTAACAATAAAAAATAAAACCAACGCAATCCCTAATACATAAACCCCCACAAAATACATTATCGAAAATATATCTGGATTAGTTCCTGTCATTACCACAACAGCTAAAGATGAAGCGCAAGGCATTAATCCTGTTAAAAAACCCACAGTAAGTGGATTTTTAATTTTTGAATCAGAGAACTTGCCATGATCATGGCCACAGTTATCAGTGTGTTTGTGCTTTTTCTTATAGATAGCCCTAAATAATACATATATTCCAAATAAAATAATAATCCCTGGAGCAAACCAATGTGAAATATTATGTACTAATTTTTCAGTTATTTCAGATAATAAAATATTAAATGAAATAGCAATAATACTTAAAACAAGAAGATGACTAAAAAGTAAACTCGATGTTAAAATGAAAATTTTTTTTAGATTAAGCCTTTGCCCTACTGTATAAGCTAATAAAAATGTTTTTCCATGGCCAGGTTCTAATGCATGAAAACAACCAAGAAAAAAAATAGATGCAAAGGTAAATGATTCAGTCACAGAGCAGGACTATATTTCTATAACTATTTTACCAGACTATATATTATTACACTTATTAATCATTAAGTGCTAAATCAACTATCATCAAAATATCCAGAACATTTACCATGCCATCTAGATTCATATCTGCATTTTGTAGTTGAACAGTATTTAATTCAATATGTCCAATAATATAGTTTACAGTAACAATAACATCGAGAATGTTTACTATATTATCAGAATTTAAATCTCCAAAATCAATATTTAATGGTGAGACTGCACCTGGTGGAAAAACAATTCTATCAATCCACACACAATCATCGCCTGAACTCGTTGCGTTATCCTTTTGATACACCCATCTCAGTGTATGCATACCTTGCGAAAGAGATACTGAATATTCTGTCCAATTCGTATTACCTCCGATGATTAAATCTTGCGGCTCATCATTAACATAAAATTCTAGGAAATCATAAATAGTTCCAGATCCACCAACCTCAGATGAAGCCATAGCTGAGAATTCTAATACTCCCTCATACAATACATTCATATCAATACTAAGCTCAGACGTCTGATTGTGACTTATTCCTCCAGATTTAGCTGAAAAGGATCCAGAATAAGCTTCAGAACTAATAACCCAATCAGCGTCACCATGATGACTCCAAGAAAATAAAGAAAAATCGCCAGTCTCAAAATCTTCAACCATAAGGCCTAATGTAATTGGCAATGATATAACAGCTGAATATGGTGTATTAAGTGAACCAATCAAAATTCCAGAAACAGAATTATGTCCAACTGGTGCATCGTTTGATGCTGTAATTTCTATCGTTACTGTAACAAATTCATTAATACCCCACCAATAATCATTATCACTTCCAACTGCACCAATAACTATATAAGGATCACTCGTTGTTATATCGAAGGTAGGATAATTAACAGGTGAATGCCCAATATTCTCCATTACTATTTGCAGCATTGTTGTTTCACCAGGATCAAGTGTCCCATTTAAATTATTTAAAAATTCTGTGGATATTATTTGGTATGCTGGAGCCGATACACCTAAACTAGTACTATACTCCCACAAATCAGATCCATTTACAACTTGCAAAACAAAAGGAATTTCAGTCCCATCATCGATATTCCAACTAACAGTTAGTTCAAAAGGCCCAACAGTTATTTCTTCATTCGGTGATACTGGCCCTGTAATAATTTCTGGAGTGGTGATTTCGACCATCGTTCCTTCATGAAAAAGAGTAAAGGTTAGATCACCTGAAGGATCCTGACCAACATTTTGAAATGTAGTATAAAAAGTAGCGGTCTCTCCATAATCTAGATTATTATTATTACCATCAACAATATTAACATCATTCATTAACATATATGCACCTTCAGGCGCGATTACATTCAATGAAATTTCGTATGGAATTTTATTATAGGCCGTAACAACTAATTCAACACTGCCAGGTATATCTAGACCACCATCAAATTCTAAGACCAAGCCTCCTGTTACATCTGTATAACCAGATGATAATAGTTCGCCTTCTCTTGATACTGAAACAAGCGCACCACTGACCGATGTCTCAACTGAAAAATCTGTGGCACCTAATATAATAATATCGCTATGACTAATTTCTATTTCTGTGGGTGTATCTGTACGAACAACAACAGATGGGTCACCAAAAATCGTCCAGTAATAAGTTTCATTGTACCCCTGTGATCCATAACTATCATTCATCTGATTCATACCATTAAAAGATAAGCCACCAAAGGATCTTTTAATATTTCCAGAATAAGATTCAACGAGAATGGCATTCATTTCATCTTGACCATTCATAGGAGGGTTCCAAGCTTGATTAACCGTAGACATGAGTGTTGTAATCGCTCCCGTTGGAGTTCCATCCGTCCCAGTCGCTCGTAACCAAGTTTCCGCAAAGCAAGTACCAATATGAAATTCTCCATTAACACATGCAACAGACCAAATAAATGGCCACTTCCCAAAATTTTCTAGACCATTCACATCAGTGTTATTCATTGGGCATCCATTACCAAAAGAGCTATTTGATCCGTGCCCTGTATAATTAATAATTGACCTACCTTCATTAAGGGCAACTTCCCCTTGAGCTACGGTACCTGTAGGATCATAAATTTGGTCGATTTCTATATAAGTGTAATCCAATAGGAGGTCTCTTATAATATCAATATGTTCATCATCATATTCACCATTATCTCCAGGGCCTTGATCAGAGGCATAACCAGATCCTTTTTTATACCAGTCAGCTGCTGGATCTGGATTCATTTCATAGGATATAGTACGATTAACCATTGTTTCTACATGACCACCATTTTCAGCAGAAAAACGCCCTATAATGATATCTGGATAAGAATCATTACCAGCAACAAAAGTAAGGGAATTATCCGATGGACTATTTGATCCAGCACCATTAGAGCGACGAATGGTTTCTATCTGAGCAATATCTCCAACCAACAATACATAAACAATACCATTCTCATAATATTGATCATTAATAAATTGTGTCATATCATCGACATCGCCAATACTTGCAATGTCAACCATCTCTGTAGGAATACCTTTATAATTTTTCCAATCTACAAAGGTCTGCATCTCGTCCATAAAATCGCCATAACTAATTACAAGCATAGGTCCATGTTCTGTTAAAACATCATATCTACTATTGTTTGGGTAGTTAATAAAATGGTCCTGATACATATATTCAAATTCTCTTCCTCCAAAACCAGATGGCCTTTTTGTCAGAGGATTAATTTGGCTGCTACCATTTTTTTCTACTAATATTTTAATGCTCGTATATACTCTAAGTACTTTCTGTATCGGGTTGTACTGAAAAGGCTGGAATACAACTGCTTGACCCCTTAAAGATCGCAAAATATATGGATCTCTTAAAAAAGCAAAAGTTTCTGGATACCAACCATCAGTATCGTAAGATTTACCATAAGTGTATGGAATAGTTTTTGGATCAATATTTCTAGTCAAATTCCCTTTGGAAGGAAGAATGTTTTCAACAACAATGTCAAAATATCTGGTTTCAATAACAGAAAGTTCCATATGTGCAAGATCAGGAATAATAATTGAGCGTGCCATACGAGGAAGTTCAGGTTCCCCACTTTGCAAAATCGGAACCCCACTAGGAAATGTGATTTGGCTACCTCCATCTTGGTCTTGTTCTATAAAATAACCATTTAGATTAAAAGATATCTCAATATTTTCTTCAGAATCACTAATAACAACCCACTCGGGTTCAGAAGGATCAGGAGATCCAATATCGACCCAATCTTTTGCAAAAGGAATCGATAGCACCAGAGAAAAGGTTATAAAGAATTTTATTATTTTTTTCATACTACTATCTATAATTATATGGATGTCGTATACTTTAAATGTTGTTTACTATGAATACTAATCAATATTGAATATAAGTTAGCATAATTATTCTATATTAATCCAATATTGAATATTTTTTTTTATTTCATTTAATTCATTTGTTTTATTTCTTTTTTCTAATCCATTTGCATAAATCTTCAACTTATGAATTAACATATTTTTCAAAATAATTGATTGATCTTTATTAAGTATTTTAGAACTGATAATTTTCTTTAGTGACTGAATCCTATAGAACTCTATTCCATCATCAACCTTTGAAAGCTGATCACTATGACCACCATATTTTCTTATCAATGGTTTATCTAAAAAAAGGACAGAATATTTTGAAGTAATCCTTAGCCAGAGATCGTAATCTTCACATACTCTTAGAGATTCATCAAACATACCAATCTCATCAAAAATTTTTTGATTTATTAGCACTGATGATGGGGACATTCGACATATATCTAAACATTTTTCAAAAATAAATCCACCATATTTCTTATGTTTTTTCATCTGATTCACCCGAACACCATTTCTTATCCAAATCTCATTTGTATGGCAAAATTTTGTTCCAGGATTGGCCATGATCGCATTGGCTTGGATATCTAACTTTGTTGGCAACCACTCATCATCTGAATCTAAGAATGCTATCCAATCACTAGCTGCAGATTTAATGCCTATATTCCTTGCAGAACTAACACCATTATTAGTTTGATAAATATATTTAATTTGAGGATGATTATACAAAATCCATTCTCCTGTACCATCATCAGACCCATCATCAACGACTATTATCTCAAATGGAGTTAGAGATTGACCCATTACAGAGTGAATGGCTCTTTTTAAAGCTTCTTTTCTATTAAATGTTGGAATTACTACAGATATCTTCATGAGATATAGAGTATAATTTTTTACTAAAAGTTATTTTTATAAATATGTATTGGATCATCTTTCGGTTCTAAAACTCTCATAGAAAAATGATAGATATAATGCTTAGGAAATAATTGATATTTATCAAGTGGCTGAGCACCCCAACTATCTTCACCTCCAACACCCATTTGCAAGTGATCAATATCTAGATGTACTAATTTTTTTTCAATCATATCTATAGTATGCATACTTTTTTTATAAGTTCTTACATGCCCGCTATCATCTCTTGAAATGCCACTATCATAATCACGAGGAGTAAAATGACTTACCTTTAAAGATAAAAACCCAGTCAGCATAATACCATAACCCTTGTCATCTCTTAAAGTTGCCCATCGCACATCAGTCTTATTACCATTCTCTTGTGGCCTAACATAAGGATGATATTGATCTGAAACTTTTCCATGAAAAATATCTATTCTGGCACTTGATTTTCTATCACTATAGCTCTCGTGAGGACCTCGACCAAACCAAGAAAAATTGTCATATTTTTTTGGTAATGACATATTCATTCCAAATTTTGGCAGATTAGGAAGTGGTAAATTTTGCAAATCTAAACTATTTGTGATTAATACTCTTCCATCTCCATAAATTCCATATGTTATTTTACCTGCAACATCAATTGATGGGTAATTAACTATAACGTTAATACCTAAAAAATTATCCTTTTTGGTTATTTCCATATCAATAATTTCCTGATTATCTGAAGCTTCTTTCCATACTGCAAGTCTCTCAGGCATATTGTTACCAAAATCATTATCGGTAGGTGGTCTCCAAAAATTTGATTTTGGTCCTTCTACAATATATTTTTTTCCTTTAACTGTCCATGAATTAATCGAGCCTGTTTCTTTTGAAAAAATAATTTTGAAATTCTCACCAATTACTTCAATATTCTTTTGCATTTCAATTATATTTTTAAAATCTGCAACAGATTCAAAATTCGATGATAAATTTTCAATAGTTGTATCTTTTAGAGTATTGTAGTTAACTAATGGTAATTGCTCCCATGCAACAAGATGACCTTTCTTAAGTAAACCCTGATTATTTTTTAACCTAAATTCAAATTCTAAAAAGTACTCTGTAATAGGATCCATTTTAAATTGAGAGACTGGAATATTAACATACATACTAGTCTGAGGCTGAATACCTAGGTCATCTAACTGCCCAAATTGCATTGTTTTACTATCGGATTTCAAATGCCATATAATTATGTATTGATCTGAACTAATAAAAAAGTTTTCATTTACAATCTCAACTAAAAAATCTTCAAGTCCAATCGATTTGACTGAAAAATTCTGATATACCTTTTTTGTTTCAAATAAGTGCGGATTAGGTTTCCTATCTGGCTGTACCAATCCATTAATTAAAAAATTACCATCGCTCGGTGTTCCTGGTGGTCCAAAATCACCACCATAGGCAAAATAAGAAGTTCCATCATTATTGACTTTTTTTAACCCTTGGTCTACCCAGTCCCATATACAACCACCTTGGAGCTGTGGTTCTTTACGAATTAATCTCCAATAATCTTCCATACCACCAAGACTATTTCCCATAGCATGCATATACTCACACATTATTAATGGTTTATTTTTCTTTTCTTTTACCCATTCTTTTAACCCATTAAGGCTGGTATACATTGGTGAATATATGTCAACATGGTCTCTCTCACCTGCTCGTTCATAGTGCACTGGTCTTGATGGATCTCTTTCATGGATCCACTGTGAACAACTAACAAAATTGGTTCCGTCTCCTCCTTCGTTCCCCATTGACCATAGAATAATAGAGGGGTGATTTTTATCCCGCTCTACCATTCTTTTTACTCTAGTAAGGTGCGCTAACTCCCATTCCACTTTATTACCAAGTGTTCTGTCTGGATGATATCCCATGCCATGGCTCTCTATATTTGCTTCATCAATAACATAGAGTCCATATCTATCACAAAGATCATACCAGTATGGATCAGCTGGATAATGACTGGTGCGAACAGTATTGATATTATATTCTTTCATCAATCTTATGTCTTCTTCCATAAGCTTCTTACTTATTACATGGCCAGTATTTGGATCATGCTCATGTCTGTTTACACCTTTAATTAATATAGGTTGACCATTGACTAATAGTTGACCACCTTTAACCTGTATAGTTCTAAAACCTATTTCATCAGCCACAGATGAAATTATATTATTACCATTTTTAAGAGTTATTTGAATAACGTAAAGATTTGGTGTCTCGGCAGTCCAAGGCTTTACATTTGAAATACGTTTATTGTACTGATGATTTTTTATAGAATTTGATTCAATATTTAAGTTTTCTGTTTTAAGTAAAATTCTTTTCCCATTAGGATGAAATAACTCAGTAATTACAGTTATATCTTTATTTATTTTTGTATTGTTAGTTATTTCTAATTCTAGTTCTAATGCGCCATCTTTATAATTATTTTTCATAGGAGTTTTAGCCCAAAAATCAGATATTTTCAATTTGGGCTCAGCTACAAGGAAAACATCTCTTTCAATACCAGAAATTCTCCAAAAATCCTGACACTCTAAATAGGTTCCATCCGACCAACGATATACCTGTAATGCAACAACATTATTTCCAATCTTGATGTAATCGGTTATATCAAACTCTGCAGGTAACTTACTGCCTTGGCTGTACCCAACTTTCTTTCCATTTACCCAAATAAAAAATGCAGACTTCACTGCTCCAAAATGAATAATTATATCACGATTTTTCCAAGTTGAAGGAATAATAAATCTTTTACGATAAGAGCCCACGGGGTTATAACCTTCAGGAATCTTTGGAGGATCAGGATCATAAGAAAACTCGTAAGGATGATTAAGGTATATTGGAACACCATATCCATTTAATTCCCAATTGGATGGAACTAAAATATCATCCCATCTTCGATCATTAAATCTTGATTTATAAAAATTCTTAGGACGATCTGCTGGATCTCGTACCCATTTAAATTTCCAATTACCATTTAACGAAGCAAAATACTTCGATTTTTCAGGGTCACCTTTCAACGCTAATTTTTTAGATTCAAAATTAAAAAAGGTAGACCTAGGAGCTAGTTTATTCTCTTCAACTATTAAGGGATTTTCAATTTCAGAAGGAGTATTACTAAATAAGCTCATAACAATAAAAAATAAATAGATTGATACATGAGTTGCGAATTTCTTCATATATATCTTAAAATAAATTTTTTGGATAGATACCTTCATTAATTAATTCGTTTATTTTTTTTGTGACATATGGCTTATCTTCTTTGTAGGTCACACCAAACCATTTTGCACTGCTATGAAGTATATGCACAGTTTTCTGTCTAGTTTGTATAAGGGTATTTACTACAGAAGGTATCAGATACTCACTCTTCAATTCATTACCATTATTCTGAAGAAATTCACTAAACATAGATTGTAAATAGATAAATAGATCAGGCGTAAAACCCCAAACATTCATAGACACTGGCTCCTTACCATTTAATTGAATTTTTCGGTCTGATTTCATACCATCACTAGACATTCTTAATCCTCCTGTTTCAACAACCGTATCTAACTTATCTCCATTAAGAGTACAAAGACCACGAGTAACGCTTCCAAAATCAGAAAGAGTATTATCCAATTGAAATGCTACCATAGAAAAATCATTTCCACCATTTTGATAGTAATCTGCCACAACTTTAAAGGATTCAAATCCATAGAAATCATCTCCATTTATTGCAACGAATGGTTCTTTTATTATATCTTTAGCTGCAAGTATAGCGTGGCCTGTTCCCCATGGTTTTTGCCTTTCTTGAGGGCATGAAAATCCATTTGGAAGATTATGGAGCTCCTGGAATACAAATTCAACCGTAATTTGATCTGAATATTTATCAGTAATCAAAGATCTAAATTCTTTATAAAACTCCTCTCTTATAACAAAAACCACTTTATTAAATCCCGATCGAATAGCATCAAACACAGAATAATCAATAATAGTTTCATTATTGGGTCCAACAGGATCTAATTGCTTTAGCCCTCCATATCTTGACCCCATACCAGCCGCCATTATTAAAAGTGTAATATCAGTCATTTGTTTAATCCTTTACTTAGATAAAATTTTTGTTCCTTCATCCTTACCTATAATATAAGCTCTTCCGCCTACAGATTCTATGGCGCTTGCAACAGCCTCAGAATCTTTTGGTGCATAGGCAAACATACAACCACCCCCTCCAGATCCATTGATTTTTCCACCAAACGCACCAGCCAATATTGATGCGGATAACATTGACTCAATTTTTTTGGTACTGACATTTAAATCATCTCTTAAAATTTCATGTTCTTGATTTAATAATTCCCCAAAATATTCATGATCTATATTTTCTTTTTCCATTTCAACTAAACTTTTTTCTAGTAAATCTCTGTTTTTTAAGGTAGCATAAAACAAATTTTGTTCTTGATTATTAAAATATGAAAGGTCTTCTTCATAGCTAGATGTATGCAAATTAAAACTAGGATTAACAGACTTAAGCTTATCAAAAATTTCTATTCTTAGATTTTTACATCTATCAAGAATATCTAAGGTCTTCTTAGGCTCGCATGAATCACCTAAAACAAAACTACCTAATTTAGAATCAATTTTTTCGATAGATATTTCTGGCTCAGATTTAATATGAATCAACCCTCCACAAGCGGTAGTATACTGATCCATCATCCCGCCAGGCTCTCCAAATTCCTCTGATTCAGCTATGTAAGCCAATTTTCCTATTGTTTTTGGTGTCCAACTAGGTGGATAGTCAGCTAACTGAGCTAAAAAATTTATCCAACTCACAACAATTGCTGATGAACTACTCGTTCCTGCTTGGATAGGTATGTGACTTTTAATTTTACACTCAAAACCATTAGCAAATGAAAGCCCCATGCGCTGACAAATTCTTAATCCACTCTTAAAATAATCTCTACTATTTACATAGTCTAAGTTATCAAGCGAAAAAACTTCCGTCTCACTTAGGTCTGGCTTATGAATAATGACCTTTCTATCATCTCTCTTTTCTCCAATGATATTAACTCTTAAGGATATCGCCATCGCCACTACTGGAAGGCCTAGATAGTCTTGATGCTCACCAAAAAGACAAATTCTACCTGGAGTACTTATTTCCAAATTTTATAAATACCAAAAAATGAAAGAACTGAAATAGAAAATAGGATCAAGCCAACCTGATTATAACCATAGATTAATTGCCCCATACTCAGTAAAAATCCATAAACAGCTGTACATCCTAAAACCATAGAATAAATACCTTTTGGAACAAACCAGGCCTCCGTTTCCGTTTCAGAAGGGTAACGCTTCCAACCAGGTCCTCCAGGATTAACCTTTTCAACAAAACTTTGTAGTGTCTCTTCACTGTCTGGTGGTGTAATAAATGTAGCGACCAACCATATTATTGTTGTTAATGATGCCCCAATAATTATCTTAGCCCAATCAGCAATTTCTAATGAACCAAAATTTAAATATATAGCAATAAATAACGAGCTCACCATAGCAACAATTTCAGTATATGCATTTATACGCCACCAAAACCAACGCAGTATATAAATAAGACCAGTACCAGCGCCAATCATTAAAAGCAAATTAAAAGCCTGTCCCGCACTTTTTAAAAGAAGGCCCAGCCCTCCACCAAGGATAATTGTGAATACAGTAATAATTCTAGCAACAGCAATAAGCTCTTTATTCGAAGATTTTGGCCTCAAAAAACGATGGTAAAAATCGTTAACAAGATAACTAGCCCCAAGATTTAATTGGGTAGACATTGTACTCATAAAAGCTGCAATTAAAGAAGCGGAGACTAGCCCAAGTAAGCCTGATGGCAAAAGAGTAAGCATTGCTGGATAGGCAATATCATGTCCCAACTTATCTTTGGCAAGATTAGGGAAGGCACTTTGAATATCAGATAGTTCTGGAAAAATAATCAAAGATGACAATGCAATTAATATCCACGGCCATGGGCGGATTGCATAATGAGCAACATTGAAAAGGAAAGTCGCTCCGACAGCATTTAATTCATCTTTTGCTGAAAACATACGCTGAGCAATATAACCTCCTCCTCCTGG
>CETG01049336.1_pt1 | contig 13690 bp, 9 predicted proteins | sample 361471 | NCBI WGS metagenome assembly CETG01 (sample SAMEA2622696, study PRJEB7988) | marine metagenome | isolation source: saline water (ENVO:00002010), including | reverse complement strand
TTCGTTTAACCGAGCAAATAGCTCTACGTCGCCAATGACTTCAACCCCAGCACGTTGCGCCAACTGCACCTGTTCAATTGCAGGAGACAGCCCAGGGCTTAAAACCAAGACGTCGACACCATCAAAATAGGCGGCGGTTAGGCTACCTAGTGTCACTTCTACGTCTATCTCGTTAGGTAATGAAACACTCGCGCGAGTATCAAAGGCTTTAACTTGCGCCCCTTGCTGCTGTAAAAAACGCACACACGCCTGCCCGGTGACACCTAGGCCACCGACAACATATGTTTGTGCACGCACGTTATAGCTCATTAAATACTCGTCTCTCTATCTAAGTTTAAGTGTGGCTAAGCCCACTAGCACTAAAATGATGGAAATGATCCAAAAGCGCACGATGACTCGCGGTTCAGGCCACCCTTTGAGTTCATAGTGGTGATGGATGGGCGCCATGCGAAAAATACGTTGTCCGCGAAGCTTGTATGAACCCACCTGCAAAATAACGGAGACGGTTTCCATAACAAACACGCCCCCCATGATAATCAGCACTATTTCTTGTCGAACTAACACCGCCAAAACGCCCAAGGTGCCACCTAAGGCAAGGGAGCCAACATCGCCCATGAACACTTGGGCAGGATAGGTGTTAAACCATAGAAAGCCTAACCCGGCTCCCACGATGGCGGTACACACAATAACCAACTCACTAGTAAGAGGGATGTGAGGAATATTAAGGTAGTCGGCGAAATTTGCGTTGCCCGTCACATAGGAAAAAATGGCGAATGCCCCTGCCACTAAAATAGTGGGCACAATCGCCAAACCGTCTAAGCCATCAGTAAGATTTACAGCGTTACTGGTGCCCACAATGGCAAAGTACGTAATGATGATAAAGAAGGCCCCTAATTGCGGGAACACCTCTTTGAAAAATGGCACCAGTAAGGATGTTTCGGCACTTAGTGAAGCACTGCTATAAAGATAGAAGGCCACACCAATGGCCACCACCGACTGCCAAAAATACTTCCATCGAGCAATAAGACCTTTTGAGTCTTTTCGGATCACTTTGCGGTAATCATCAACAAAACCGATAATTCCATAAGACACCACGACAGTGAGTGTCACGAGCACGTAGCGGTTGGATAAATCAGCCCACATCAGAACACTGATGACAATTGCAGCAAGAATCAGTAGCCCACCCATTGTCGGTGTACCCGACTTTGACAAATGGCTCTGCGGCCCGTCGTCACGGATGGTTTGACCTATCTGCATACGCTGTAAATAGCGAATCATTTTAGGGCCAATTAAAATAGCGATAAGCAAGGCGGTTAGCGTGCTTAAAATAGCCCGTAACGTGAGGTATGAAAATACATTAAACCCTGCATCAAATTGTGTCAGCCAGTCGGCTAGCCAAATTAACATGCGATGCGCTCCCGACGGCGTTCAAGCTTTCCCAAAGGAGAGGCCTCGATCGCCTCTACCACGCGTTCCATGTGAGAACTGCGCGAACCTTTTACTAAAATTGAAATATTACGTTGCTGTTGCAACAAATCATTTTCTAAAGCAGACATAAGCTGCTCGACACTGGTGAAGTGGCCACCTGGCCCATCAAAAGCATCGCTTGCTGACTGGCTTAACACCCCCATGGTGTATAAATAGTCCACCCCCTGGCGCTGCGCATACTGACCCACTTGCTCATGATAATAGCGAGACTTTTCACCTAACTCTTTCATATCCCCCAACACCAAAACATTGATGCCCGAGAAGGTGCTTAGTGTATCAATAGCAGCATTTACAGAGGCAACATTGGCGTTGTAGGTATCGTCTAGCAGACGAATTTGATCAGTGAGCGTTTTTACATTTAACCGTCCACTGACCTGCTGCATACTGAGCAAACCATCTCTTACATTTTCTAAGGTAGCACCAAGTTGCATAGTGAGTGCAGCTGCCACGAGGGCATTCCCCACATTATGCAAACCTGGGATTGTAAGCTGCACCGCCACATCACCTTCAGGTGAGCACAACATAAACTCTGCACATCCATCGAGCCCCAAGGTAATATCTTCGGCGCTGTAATCCGCTTCATTTTTTTGCTGTGGAGAAAAAGTGAGTACAGCAGTCCGCTTAAGCTTGCCTAACCAGAAGTCGGCAAATTGGCTATCGACGTTCACAATTGCGGTGCCGTCTTCGTCCAACCCTTTGAAAATTTCACTTTTCGCTCGGGCTACACCTAGCAAACTGCCAAAGCCTTCAAGGTGAGACGCCGCAGCGTTCACTATGGTGGCTACGTTGGGCTTAACCAGCTGCGTGGTATACGCAATTTCACCGAGGTGGTTTGCACCTAGTTCCATCACCGCATACTCGTGATCGTTTTCTAGGCGTAAAAGCGTGAGTGGCACACCAATATCGTTGTTGAAATTGCCTTGGGTAGCTAGCACCTTACCGCGACGAGAAAGAATCGCCGCGCACATTTCTTTTACTGTGGTTTTTCCGCTACTGCCAGTGATGGCAATCGTTTTGGGGGCAACCTGTTGCTTAACCGCCGCCCCTAATTGACCTAATGCTAGCTTTGTATCTTCCACATAAATAACAGGGATTGCTACGGACACTTTTTCGCTGGCGATAATCGCAGAAGCGCCCGCATTGGCTGCAGCTTCGGCGAAGTCGTGACCATTGAAATTCGCTCCTTTCAAAGCCAAATACACTGCCCCTTCAGTCAGCGCTCGCGTATCCGTACTTACCGCGGTAACGGTACTGTCGTCACCTTCTAAGGTTCCGTCAATTTGACTTGCTATCCACGACAGCGTTGTTGTTATCATTTGCTGTACTCCTGTTGCAGTCGCGCGACTACTGCACGTTCGTTATAGTCTGTCTGTTGTGTTCCAATAATTTGATAATCTTCATGCCCCTTGCCAGCCGCAATCACAATGTCTTCGGTGCTGGCGTTATCGAGGCAATACCTAATAGCCCGTTCCCTATCAGGTTCCGATATCGCAATGGCAGGGTTGCTCAACCCCGCCATAATGTCTTTTGCAATGTCTTCTGCTGCCTCACTTCGGCTGTTATCCGTGGTAATAACCAGGAAATCTGCACCGGACTCGGCGGCACTTGCCATTAGTGGGCGTTTACCTTTGTCTCTGTCTCCCCCGCAACCAAATACGCACCACACTTTTCCGTGGGTATGTGCGCGTGCGCTGGATAACACTTTCTCCAATGCATCTGGGGTATGGGCATAATCCACAATCACATTGGCGGCATGACTAAATTGAAAAACTTCCATTCGCCCTGCCACCGGAGAAATGCGGTTAACCGCCTGTATAACATCTTCGAAGCGCTCGTTTTCCGCCAGCAAACATGCCATGGCGCTTAACAAGTTAAACACGTTAAATGCGCCAAATAAGGGAATGTTTACTTGCGCTTGTCCCCATGAAGATTGCAACGTAAAACCACATCCCGCGTCATGGTAATTAACCTTTGTGGCGAAACAATGGCGATCCTGAGTTAGTTTCTGTAGTTCATGTTGCTGCGCAACTCCCACCCAAACGATGTCGATATCACTCGGCGCATTCGCGGCCCAACGTTGGCTTTCGGGGTCGTTGGCATTTAACACCAAGGTAGACAAACCAGGTTGAGTCATTAACAGGCGCTTAGCCCGTGCATACTCTTCCATGCTGCCGTGGTAGTCCAAATGATCTCGTGTAAGATTGGTAAAAACAGCGATGTCAGTATTCACTTGCGCTAGCCTACCCTGCACTAACGCGTGGGAACTTGCTTCAAATGCCGTATGGCGAACCTGACTTTGCACAAAGTCTGCCAACAAATACTGTACACGAATAGGGTCTGGCGTGGTGTTGGCCGCTGGCGTTGCCTGCCACTGTGTGTGAGTACCATCGTAAATACTACTGCCCAAGGTTCCTATACTGGCACTACGGGTTCCAAGTTCATCTTTTAGCTGCGTAAGCATTTGAACTGTAGAGGTTTTACCGTTAGTTCCCGTCACCGCCACTGTGGTCATTTTTGTGGCGGGATAATCATAAAATGCCGCAGCGAGGGCCGACAGCATTTTGGGCAATTCGTATAGGTAAATAATGACCGTATGGTCGCGCATTTCTAGCTGACCATGGCCACAACTGTCGTCAGTTTGCGCCAGTATGACTCGGGCGCCCAAACTTATCGCTTGTGGAATAAAGTCACGGCCGTCACGCTGATGCCCTTTTAATGCCACAAATGCCAATCGGGTGTTCACTTCACGGCTATCCAGAGTAAGCCCTGCAATACGAATATCAGGCGCATCGACATTAAACTTGGCCAACAGGGCACGAATACTTTGGATAAAAGCGCTAACTACCACTTTCGCCTCCTTTCAGCCAGGGGCTAGACGTTACCTGTTTGTCATCGGGGGGAATATTCAGCATATGTAAGGCGCCGCCCATGATTGACGAAAACACAGGCGCTGCTGTGTCGCCCGCGTGATATAAATCACCGCCAGGTTCGTTAATTAAAACGATGGTGACAAGTCGAGGATCTGACACGGGCGCTATTCCAGCGAAAATATTCACGTATTCTTCGCCATAGCCCCCTGCCACGGCTTTTCTACTGGTACCTGTTTTACCGGCCACGCGATAGCCAGGAATAGCCGCTTTCTTCGCTGTGCCTCCCCGTTGCGTGACACTTTCCATCATATTCACAATGGCGCGGGCATTTTCTTCGCTAATTACACGCTCAGACTGTGGTTGCCAACCGGCTTGCTTAGGTGACTGAATAAAATTAAGGGGTTGTTTTACCCCCCCATTCGCTAATGTGGCATATAGGCGTCCAAGTTGCGCGGTGGTAACGGAAATACCATAACCAAACGACAAGGTCGCCAGTTCAAACTCAGACCAGCGACTGCGCTCATGAAAAATACCACTACTTTCTCCGGCCATATTCAATCCGGTGTCAGACATCAGCCCCATGTTGTAATACGTATCAAGTAAGAAAGGTTTTGGCACTGACAGGGCAAGCTTTGAGGTCCCCATATTACTTGAGTGCTGGATAATTTCTTCTAGGGTTAGTTCGCCGTAATTCCGGGAGTCTTTCACTAAGCTGCCGCCCAAGCGCATCCACCCCGGATGAGTATCTACTGTGGAATCGGGGGTGACTTCTCCAAATTCTAGTGCCGTTAGAACCGCCAATGGCTTGAGGGAGGAACCCGGTTCAAACGCATCGGTAATGACGCGATTACGCATTCGGTGAGGTGAAATATCGCTTCGGTCGTTTGGGTTAAACGAGGGGGCGTTAACCATGGCAAGCACGTCACCGCTTTTGACATCAATAACAATGGCTGATGCTGAGCTAGACTGATAGTAAATCATGGCTTCTTTAATTTCTTTGTAAGCCAATGCCTGAATGCGCTGGTCGATGGTCAGTTGTAAGTTACCAGCCTCTTCTCCCGAGGTGGTTTCTAGAATTTCCACCTGACGGCCTTTCGCATCGCGACGAATTTTTCGTGAGCCAGGGGTACCTGTTAGCCACTCGTCGTACATGCGCTCCAACCCTTCAACACCGGTATCATCCACATCAGTGATGCCAATGAGCTGTGCAGATACTTCCCCAGTTGGATAGTATCTGCGGCTTTCGCGGCGTAAATAAATACCCGGAATATCAAGCTTATCGACATAGTCTGCCATCGCCGGAGACACTTGACGTTGTAGGTATACAAAACGACGTTTAGGGTTTGCAACCTTGTCTTGCAGTTTATCGACACTTTGCCCCAGTACATCCGCTAACGCTTGCCAGCGGCGAGGCTCATTAAACCCATCGTTTTCGTGAATCACTTTAGGGTCGGCGTAAATGGCACGAACCGGCACGCTTACCGCCAATTCAACTCCGTTACGATCGGTGACTATACCGCGATAGGTAGGCATGTTTCGGGTACGAAGTGTCCGGCTGTCGCCCTGTTGAATAAGCTCGTCCGGCTCAATCACTTGAATAAATGCAGCCCGAGCGGCTAACGCCACAAACACAGAAATGACCACCGCTAACACAACCACAAAACGCCAATGCACTAGGCTAGGCGCTACATTTTGCTTAGCGCCAGAGGCTTTTCTATTGCGTTTTACAGCCGATGTACTCATTTTAGCTTCACCACCACTTCGTCATCGGCGGTAGGTCGATACATGTCTAATTGCTTCTCTACCAAGGTTTCAATGCGGTTGTGTTCGGTAAGCGCGCGTTGTTCTAGTACCAAATTGCGCCACTCAACATCAAGTTGATCTTTCTCTTCCATCAGGTCTTCAAGGGCAATAACTTGCTGACGATTATGGTGACTACCTAAAATGACAGCCATAGCACTCACGATAACTGCTAAATACAACAAAACCCGCAACTTGTTGCGGGTCAAATCTGAGACGATAATGAGCAGTAAACTGAAGTTAGTATTGGCCTGCTCGGGCTTAGTGGTCGTCATAGTTTTTCTGCCACCCTTAGCACCGAACTGCGAGAACGCACGTTGTTTTCTATTTCATATTGCGACGGCTTAATGGCTTTCCCAAGGGCTTTTAATACTTTGTCTTCATCAATTTCCGCTTGCGTGATGGGCAAATTATGAGGCACAACCTTACCTCTGCTTTGCTCTTTTATGAAACGCTTCACTAATCTATCTTCAAGGGAATGAAAGGAAATCACCGCCAGACGCCCTTCTTTCGCCAACACCTCTGTCGCTGCCTTTAGCCCCACACGTAACTGCTCTAACTCGGCATTAATGTAGATACGTATGCCCTGAAACGCGCGTGTAGCGGGGTGCTTGAACTTATCTTTTACCGGCACAGCTTCATCAATTATTTTGGCTAACTGTGCGGTGCGGGTTATTGGCGTCGTTACACGGGTATTAACGATGGCATGCGCAATACGTTTGCCAAACTTTTCTTCGCCAAACTCTTTAATCACTTGGGCAATATCTTGCTCTTCAGCCTTCGCTAGCCAATCGGCAGCACTTTCACCACGGGAGGTGTCCATGCGCATATCTAAAGGCCCATCTCGTAAAAAGCTGAACCCACGTTCGGCATCATCAAGTTGAGGTGACGATACGCCCAAATCCATAAGCACACCGTCTATTTTTCCGGTGAGTCCCAACTTTTCAATTTCCATTGCCATATCACCAAACGGCGAATGGATAATAGAAAAACGGGGGTCAGACGAGAAACGTTTTGCCGCTTCAATGGCTTGTGGATCTCTGTCAAAGGCAATAAGTTGTCCTCTGTCACCCAATGTATTCAAAATATGATTTGAATGGCCACCACGCCCGAAGGTAGCGTCAATATAGATGCCGTCAGGCTTTATCGCTAGCGCCGTTATGCATTCTTCTAACAATACAGAAATATGTTTAAATTCGTTGGTGTGGCTCATAGCGAGAAGTCCTGTAAACGTTCGGTGAGTTCAAATTCGCCTTTGCGTTCGGTGTCTATGTCGTCTTCAATTTGTTGTGCCCATGTTTCGGCATCCCAAATTTCAAACTTGTTTAGCTGACCAACTAACATGACTTCTTTGGATAACTTTGCGTGATGACGGAGCGGGGTGGGGATAAGAATTCTTCCGCTCTTGTCCATTTCCCCTTCGGCAGCATGACCTAATAGCAAACGCTGCATGCGGCGCTCGGCTGGAATCATGCTAGAAAGCTTAATTAATTTAAGCTCTATCTCTTCCCATTCGGGAAGTGGGTAAAGCAGCAAGCAGCTTTGCTGATTATCGACTGTGCAGACCAGTTGTCCGTTACAATCATCCAGCAGCGACTGACGATAGCGTGTAGGTATCGCGAGTCTGCCTTTTGTGTCCAGATTGATTGCATTAGCGCCGCGGAACATTCCCCTAGCCTTTTATATTTTGCTCTTAGATTTCTTGTTTTTTGAGTACTGAACTGCAAAACGATGATTACTCGATCCACTATTTGCCACTTTTACCCACTGATTGACAGTTTAGGTATCAATGATCCCCACTGTCAAGGGAAAATACCGGTAGAGGCCACGTATTTACTGGCTTTACACTGTTTACTTATACAGTCTTTTGTGAAAGTGGCTGATTAGCCATAGGAAATAGCGTTGTACAACTAAAGTCTAAATAGACGAAAGAGTGAGAAAATCACTGAGGGCAAAAAGAAAAGCCCCACGTCGAAGTGAGGCTTTGGTATTGTCTTACCTAACGATGTACTAACACGTTAAGTCATCGATATTAAGCATCTGCCGCTTCTTCAGCGTCAGCTTTAACAACAGAAAGTTGCATGTTGCGAATTGGGTTGTCGGTGCCGTTCGACAATTCAACCAAACGGTTAAGCTGGCCGACAGACATCATTACCGCGTACATAGCGCCAAGCAAACCGGCTTTATGTAGCTCTACAACCTTCTCTTCTGGAAGCTCAAGTAATTTCTTCTCGTTGATGCTTAGCATGCCAGTCACATTACGTTGCTGACCACTTTGGTAAGTCAAACGAATTTGAATGGGATCAAGCAGATCAAGTTCAACTACCTGCTTAACAAAGCGCTGAGTCATCATTTCGCTGTTAGCGAGGTCTGCTAAGAACTTTTGACGATTTTCCAAAAATTCTGATGGCTCACCCGCTTCTGTGAACAACGGTTGCCCTTCTTCAGAAAGTAGTTCGCTGTTTTCATCAATGTAAACGCCTAGCTTGTCGCCGTCTGGGCGAACATCGAAAGGGTAACGTAGGATGTTCATAGGCACATGAGGCCCCTGCCAGCTTTCACCGGTAAGGAACAAGTTTTGATTTTGTTCCATACCTAGCATTGCTACTACGTGGTGACGCTTAGATTGAGGGTCTTCGATGAACACAAGAGGCATGGTTGCCGCCAGTTGCGCGAATTCGCGAATTGTTGCTGCAGCAAGGTGCGTATTTTTTGCAAATGCAAATGAGTTGCTTACCGCGACTTTCAAGTCTTTGTGTTTTTCTTTATCTAGCGGTACAAAATTAATAGCCATATTTCTTTCTCATACTTGTCTGTTGTGGCCCCGATTTAAAAACTGAGGATTGGTGGGTTACCACTTAAATTACGTTGGCCGCGCGGATGAACATATTGTCCCCCTTCTTCGGCGAGGCGCTTGGGAGTATTACCCATTCGCGCTGTGAAGTCACGCGTCATCACCATAACAAGTTTTAAATTTTTATTGCAATGTAAACTTAAAGTAAAACCATCCGAATGCTGAAAAAACGAACAAAAACGGCATAAGCACTTCGCTTCGCGGGTAAATCATTGCGATAAAAAGCGATGAACAACAAAAGAACCCTTTATAAACCATTGTGTGGCATGCGCAATTCACTTAGTCTTTTATGGCTTGTTGGTCTTTTGTGTTCACCCAACACAAAGGCAAATAAACGCCAGAATGACACCCTCCATGACGTGACTTTCTAGGCCTATGGAAAAAGACAAAAACACCAACAACTCACAACAACGACTATAAGGAATTCCACTATGAAGAGGCTTTCACCTCTACACCTTTGTGCTTTAGCTGTCTCTGCCATTGCCAGTGCACCCAGCTTTGCTGCTGATACACCTGACTATTCGGCGTCTGAACTCGCCAATAAGATTGCTCAAGAAACCATCATTGTGGATGGCCACATAGATGTTCCCTATCGGGTAAAAAATGCCTGGGTAGATGTGACTAAAGCCACTGAAGATGGCGATTTTGACTACCCTCGTGCGGTAAAAGGCGGATTGAATGCGCCTTTTATGTCTATTTACGTACCTGCTAGCCTTGATAATTCACCAGAATCCACTCAACTGGCTCACTTACTTATCGATTCTGTTGAGGCTATTGTGGCGCGAGCGCCCGATAAGTTTGCAATTGCAAAAAGTACTGATGACGTTAAAAAACACTTTGAAGCAGGTTTAATTTCATTGCCTATGGGAATGGAAAACGGCTCACCGCTACAGAGTGACTTGGATAACTTGCGTGATTTTTATGAGCGAGGCATTCGCTACATCACCCTTGCGCACAGTCAATCTAACCACATTTCTGATTCCTCTTACGACCTTAGACGCCAGTGGAAAGGCTTGAGTCCTTTTGGTAAAAAGCTGGTAACAGAAATGAATAACATCGGGATCATGCTGGACATTTCCCATGTCTCCGACGATGCGTTTTATCAAGTGGTTGATATTACCAAGGTCCCCGTGATTGCGTCACACTCTTCTCTACGTAAGTTTACGCCCGGCTTTGAACGCAACATGAACGACGACATGATTAAAGCCCTAGGTGAGAATGGCGGGGTGATAATGATTAACTTTGGCTCTAGCTTCGTTAGCAAAGAAGCGGGTCAATGGCGTAAAGGTCTCACGGCGGCTCGCAAAGCACTTATCGCAAAGGAAGGTGAAGACAGTCCTAAGCTAGAAAACTTTGAAAAAAGTTACCGAGAAAAAGTCCCCTACCCGTATTCAACACTGGATGAAGTGCTAGATCATATTGATCATGTGGTAGAACTCATAGGTATTGAACATGTGGGGATTGGGTCTGACTATGACGGTGTGGGCGACTCTTTGCCAATTGGCTTAAAAGACGTGGCCAGTTTCCCTAATCTCGTGCAAGGCTTGCTTGATAGAGGCTATAGCCGCAAGGATATTGAGAAAATACTCAGTGGAAACCTACTACGAGTGTGGGAACAGGTTGAGCAATATGCGGCAACCCACGGGTAGGTATTTCAGCTTTTTAAGTCATAAATGCTGATTAAAAAAGGCGCTAATCCCTATTGGGTTATAGCGCCTTTTTTGCATGAAGCCTACGACCGGCGAGCCCCTTCAACAAGGTAATAAACAACAGGAACAATGAAGAGTGTTACCAGTAAGGCGCTAATCATACCGCCCACTAGCGGCGCAGCAATGCGTTGCATCACCTCAGCCCCAGTACCTGTTGCATAAAGCACGGGCAACAAACCCACTATAATTGACATTGCCGTCATCATTACTGGCCTAACCCGCCTGGACGCGGCGGTTAGAATACGCTGCTTGAGATGCTGCTTATCTGCCACTATAGGGATGGTTTCACCCTCTGTGGTTGGCGACAGGTACACCAGCATGATGACAGCGGTTTCTACCGCGACGCCGGCCAGCGCGATAAAGCCCACGCTGACGGCGACCGAAAATTGAAAGTTCAGTAAATAAAGTAGCCATATCCCCCCTACCAGAGAAAGCGGTATTACACTTAACACAATGGCTATCTGGCTAACTTGTTTAAAACTTAAACCCAGTAACATAACAATAATGATGAAGGTAATAGGGATCACCACCATCATTTTTTGTTTAGCGCGTTCTAAGTATTCAAACTGCCCGCTCCAGGTTAATGCATAGCCTGGAGGCAGAGTAATTTCACGTTCAATATAGGCTTTTGCATCCGTGACATAGCCGCCTAAATCTGGCGATTGTGTATCCACCAGTACCCATCCATTTAGGCGCGAATTTTCACTTTTTATCGCCGCGGGTCCGTTTTCAATAGTTATCGTCGCCACCTCGGAAACCGGAATATGCAAGCCTGATTGCGTAATAATAGGAATATTACCCATGGCTTCTGGCTGGTGTCGATAAGCCTCTTCCAGCCGCATGCTAATGGCATAGCGCTCTCGCCCTTCATAGGTTTCTCCTATTGCTACACCTCCCACGCCAATGGATAGCACCTCATGGATATCTGCCACGTTAATGCCGTAACGCGCCGCCTTTTCTCGGTTAATATCGATATTCACATAGCGGCCTCCCACCACCCGCTCAAAATAGGCAGATTCAGTGTTAGGGAAGCGCGACATTAAGGATTCTATTTGCTCCCCTATTTCTTCAATGCCTTGTAATTCCGGCCCTGAAATCTTAATGCCCACAGGGGTTTTAATGCCCGTAGCTAACATATCAATACGCGTTTTGATGGGCATCACCCAAGCATTCGTTACGCCGGGTAATTGAATACGCGCGTCTAGCGTTTCAACAATATCTTCCATGGTCATGCCATCTCGCCATTGTGACTTTGGCTTAAGCTCAATAAATGACTCCATCATGGTAAGCGGAGCAGGGTCTGTGGCTGTTTCGGCCCTTCCCACTTTACCAAATACCTGGGCAACTTCAGGGACAGTGGCAATAAGCTTATCGGTTTGCTGCAGTAATTCGCGCGCCTTGCCGACGGAAATGCCGGGGTCGGTACTCGGCATATACATTAAGCTTCCTTCGTTAAGCGTAGGCATAAATTCACTGCCCATTTTATTAAGGGGCCACACCACGGAAATCAGCAATACTAGCGCAATAAAAAGCGTTTTTTTGGGGTGGTTTAATACCTGTGTTAGCAATGGCAAGTAGGCTTTAAGCAAACCTCGGTGAACAGGATTATGCGACTCACTGCGAATATGCCCTCTAACGAAGTACCCAGACAGCACTGGCACTAAGGTAATCGCTAGGGCGGCAGCAGCAGCCATTGCATAAGTTTTTGTGTAGGCCAAGGGCGAGAAAAGTCGCCCTTCTTGTGCTTCAAGGGCAAATATGGGCACAAAAGACACCGTAATAATAAGCAATGAGAAAAACAACGCTGGCCCCACTTCGCTGGCTGATGCGATGACGAGAGACCAGCGTTTTTCATTGGTTAAAGGCGCGCCCTGGGTGCGTAATTCTTCCTGCTCAATGTGCTTGTGCAGGTTCTCCACCATGACAATAGCACCATCCACCATTGCACCAATCGCAATAGCAATGCCTCCAAGAGACATAATATTGGCATTCAGCCCCTGTAGTTTCATAAGGATGAAAGCGCAAAGTATGCCCACCGGCAACGAGATAATCGCCACCAGTGAGGAGCGTAGATGAAACAAAAAAACCATGCACACCACACCCACCACAATGAGCTCTTCAATGAGCTTGCTCCACAGTGTATTTACGGCGTCACCAATAAGTGTAGAACGATCGTACACCGGTATAATACGCACGCCGTCTGGCAATCCGTCTGCCAAGGCTGCCAGTTTCTGTTTCACCCGGGTAATAGTGGCTTGGGCATTTTCGCCATAGCGCATAACAATAACGCCCCCCACCACTTCACCTTTGCCGTTGAGTTCCGCAATACCGCGACGCAGGGTTGGGCTCTCTACCACAGTGGCCACATCGCCCACCGTAAGCGGAACCCCTTGGTGAGCCACCCCAAGGGGTAATTGCGTTATTGAGGCTATATCTTGCAAGTATCCTGTGGCTGTCACCATGTACTCTGCTTCTGCCAATTCAACAACCGAAGCCCCACTCTCCTGATTTCCTCTTTCAACTGCGCGCTTAATATGAGACAGCGGTATATTATAGGCGCGCAGTTTAGGCACCGATATTTGCAGCTGATACTGCTTTACCATTCCGCCTAAACTGGCCACCTCAGACACACCACTCACGCTTTGCAATTCATATTTTAAAAACCAATCTTGAATTGCTCGTAAATCGGCCAAACTGTAGGTATTAGTTTCATCAAGTAACGCATAAAGGTATACCCAGCCTACCCCTGTGGCATCTGGCCCCAATGCAGGGCTAACCCCTTGTGGTAACTGGTCAGAAACCTGATTTAAATATTCTAAAACCCGGCTACGCGCCCAATAGATATCCGTGTCTTCATCAAAAATGATGTAAACATAAGAATCTTGAAAAAATGAAAAACCTCGCACCGTACGTGCACCGGGAACGGACATGAGCGCCGTGGTTAACGGATACGTAATTTGATCTTCAAC
>CETG01014681.1_pt1 | contig 13721 bp, 20 predicted proteins | sample 361471 | NCBI WGS metagenome assembly CETG01 (sample SAMEA2622696, study PRJEB7988) | marine metagenome | isolation source: saline water (ENVO:00002010), including | reverse complement strand
CCGAGATGAGGAACATCAGTATCTGTGTGGTGAAGCCATGTATAAATCACCAACCAAATGTTAACAACGATTAATGGGCCTAAATAGAGACTAATCATTGAACTTAGTCCAAAGTTTAAAGACCAAAAGGTCAATAAAAGCAACATAAAAAGAATCCCCCAATCTGATATCCATACCTTTCTTGCCCATATGGATGGCCAAAGTTTTTTTGAGAAGGGTGCTGTTGGCCAGAAATGATTACTTGTCCCATAGCGAGGTCCGCCTGTTTTGCCAAAAAGTAAGTAGGCTGGCCAACCAAGAATCAAGTGAAGGAATAGTTGATTAACGCCATAAAGAAACTTCCCAAAGAGTAATGATGACTCCATTTCATTTTCACCACCCTTTTTTTCAGAATTACCATCACCTGAGATAACAACAGGAACATGTGTTTCTCCATCTGTTATGTGATTGGTAAAAGCATGATGTACAGAATGTGACCTTTGCCATGAAAAGTATGGAACCAGTAAAAAAGAATGAAGACAATATCCAACAATTGTTTCTAATTTACGATTATCTGAAAAGGCTCCATGACCACATTCATGAGCTAAAACCCAAAGCCCCATTGAAGTTGTACCAGAAAGTATTGAATATAAAATCCAAATTGGGATCATCTCTTTGGTAAGAGGAATAGAAAGACCTAGCAAAACAATAAAGACCTGAATTAATACTGTCCTAGAGAGATAAAAAAGAGATTTACTTGTCTGGCGAGTAAAACAGTGCTTGGGGATGGCTTCCCTAACATCTTTTCTAGAAGGGATATCCTCAAGTGAAATTGCTAATGCTTTCCCATTTAAACCAGAGGCAAGAAAAGTCCTATTGTTATTTTCGTTATTGCTTCTCTCGAGATTAGTATGCGGACTTTTTTCCAATTTTTATAACATGATTAAGTTCTTATATAAGACGTTACTCTTCAAAGTGCTATGAGGCCATAGGAAGTTCTAACTTTCACAAAAGATCGTTCTTGTATAAACAATAAAAAAAAGATAAAGTCCTTTATTTCCATCGATTATCGAAGGAAGAGGGCCTATAATATTCATAATAAATACTAATATGTTTAAAATTTAGATATTTCTACTTTCTGGATACTCAACCGATCCATCTGGCTTCCTAACCGGTTTTGAATATAGAACTCTTAATAAACCCTTGGTATCCATATTAGGACTTGTTATAAAAAAGCTAATAAGAAAAAACCCACCAAATATAATTAGAATACCTACTAAGGGTAAACTGAGACCCATCTCTGAAAATGATAATAAAAATAAGTACATTATTTAAAGTACTAAATAGATAAAATTTCTTTAATATTAATAGATTTCATAATGAGATAAACAAATGTAAATTATTATAAAAAGCTATAATTGAATTTTCTCGAAAGGAGTCTCTATTATAACATTATTATCCAGAAATACATTATATGTATTTTTTTTATTTTTAAAACTTACATTTTTAAATGGCTTACCGTCAATAAAGTGCATGGCGGAACCACCTTCAATAGAAATACAATTTTTTACTTTTTCTTCATGCAATATTTTTTTTACATAAGGAATTCGAGAAGGTTCCTCATCATAATGAGGGCAACAAGTACCACTGATTAAATCCAAACAAGGTAATATCCTTAATTCATTGCCCCATGAGTCTGTTATGCCTCTTGTAAACCAACAAATTGCACCAGCACTTACTCCACTCATTATTACTCCTCGGTTGTAAGCATTAATAAGTAAATTACTCATACCCCAATCATTCCAAATCGCAAGCATACTTTTTGTATTGCCACCCCCAACAAATACAATATCTTGCTCCATAATAATATTTTCTATGTCTGTAGTTCTTTTAAAAAATTCAATATGAGTTGGCTTACAATTTAGTTTAGTAAAAATTGAGTAGAAACGTACTATATAGGAATCACTATCGCCGGATGCAGTGGGTAAAAAACAAATTTTAGGGCTAGTTTTGTCTGAAAGAGTAAGTATGTATTTTTCAATTAAATCAGATGTATTATTTCTACCAAAACCACCACCACCTATTGCGACAATATGCTTTTTCAAGGATCTTAAATAACACTTTTAATATAATACAACTTTAAAATAGAAAAAATGAACTAAATAATAATGATAATACAATTAATTATCATAGAATATTCACCAGGGAATAATACTACTATCCCAGGCTAAAAATTTCCCAGAATCTGATGGTTTTTGCTCAGAAATAATATTAATCAAATATTCTGATGCTTGAGAAGGAGTAAAAAGTTTTTCCTTAGGAACACCAGATTGAAAAGGTTTTGATAATTTTGTATCACAAGTACCTGGATGCAAAATAGATACGATTGAGAATGGGTATTTTCGACGCCATTCTATACTAAGTGTTTTTAAAAATTGATTTTGGGCGGCTTTAGAAGCTCTATAAGAGTACCAACCACCAAGCCTATTATCAGAAATACTGCCAACTCTTGCACTTAAACTTGCAAAGGAGAAGTCAAGTTCTGGTTTAATAAATTTTTCAATACTTTTAGCAATTAGAATTGGAGCAAAAGCATTAATGGAGAAATTTTTGATAATATTAGAGCGATTTATATGTGAAAGTCTTTTTTCAGGCTTTACAAGATTTGAATGAAGAAAACCACTTGTATTTATAACTAATCGAAGAGGCTTTTTTAAAAGTGCAATATCGTGTTGAAAAGAAGTAAATGAGTGATCATTCTCCAAATCTAAATAAATACAATTTTTATTAGATAGATTCCGACAACAGAATATAACATCCAAATTAGGAGCTACTTTTATTAAATGATCATATATACTTTTACCAATATCTCCGGTTCCAATAATTAGGGCAATACCTTCCCAATCTCGGATTGTCATGTTAGTTATAGATATACTTCAATAATAGACATAGTTTTTCTTAATCGAGAGTTTGCAAATGCGATACATGTATATATATATTAATTCTCTAATATATTCTTGTTAAGTGTATAATGTAAAAAAATATTGATTCAATGGAAAATGATTGGTTGTACGAGTTTCAAAAATATATTAAAAAATTATCACTTCTAATTATTTTGATTGTGATTATATTGGTAGTTATATTAGCGATATATTGATATCAAAAATAAATTAAAACATCCCAATAATCTACCATATTAATTAAAAGTAGTTATATTCTAAAGAAAACCATGGCAATAAAGGCGACTTACTACGGAGCAAATAGTTGGCTTATTGAATTAGATAACACTAGAATATTAATAGATCCGTGGTTGAGTGGTGATTTAACCTTCCCCCCTGGGGACTGGCTAATAAAAGGAACATTGAGTAAAGAAATCGAGGTACCTTTTGACGTTGATTTTTTATTACTAACTCAAGGCCAGCCAGATCATGCTCATCCTCCAACACTTGGAAAAATAAAGAAAACAATCCCAGTAATTGCTTCACAGGCTGCTGGCAAAGTTGCAAGCAAAATGGGTTTTACCCAAATAAACACACTCAAGCCAGGAGAAAAATTTCATAATAGAAATTTAAATATTCTTGCTACTTCAGGTGCATCAGTACCTAATATTGAAAATGGCTACATAATTGATTCAAGCTTAGGCTCAATATATATTGAGCCACATGGCTTTCTTGATAAAACCTTAAAGCCTAGATATGTTGATTTATTAATAACACCTGTAATAGATTTTTCATTACCATTTGCAGGTAAATTTATTAAAGGTAAAACAGTATTACCTCAATTATTAAAATTATTTAATCCAAAGACAATTTTAGCAAGTACAACAGGGGGAGATATTACATTTACAGGCATAATAAATAAGTTAATAAAAGTTGATGGTTCAGTTGATGATATTAGTTTGTTTAAAGATTCTACTACTACCTTTATAAACCCTAAGCAATTTAAAGAATACAAAATTTGACAAACTCGAAATCCTGCTTAGTCAACTATGTCTTATTTTTCTCATCTTGCGTAACATAAAATTGAGAAACTTCGTTTAACATTTTAATGACAACCTCGTTAGCACATTTTGTTCTTTCTTGAAGTCTCATGCAGGCTTCTTTGATATTTACAAAAGCATCTTCTATCATTTCAGATAATTGTTCTTCAGTATATTCTGAATTATTCATAGGTACTTATATAAGTGTTTTGATATTAGTCTATCGAGACGATAAAAATTAAAAATCAATCTAAGAATTAATTAAATCTGACAATAACTTCAACTGATTTCGATATTTGAAAAGGTTTTTCAGATCAGGAAAACCTTCTTTTGTTAGTTTAGATAAGAATAATTTATCAAATCCTAGTATTGACTGAGCAGAACCATTCTCATCATCAGCACTGAATAAAGACCTGGTCTTCTTATAGAGGTTCTGATATAAATCAAGATCGGATTGAGTATCAAAAACAGATCCATCATCTGCTCTATATGATTTTTTATTAATACTTTTAAACAAAAATAGTGCGAGAAATACTATTGCTATCAAGATAAAAATAGCTAAAGCTATTAATGTGATATCCATAAGTTTTGTAATAACTATATTGCATCTTAGTTGAAAAGGATTAGAAATGGGAAGATATTATTGATAAAATGAGTATCATCACTTATTGCTAATGAAATTAAATCTTAAAAAGATGTCAAATATTCATATTATACAAATAACTATATAATAAATAAATACAAAAAACTATCTAAAATGAAATTTATTTTTGTAATAGTATTTATTTTCATATTTACTATTATCATTTTTAATTATTTAATCCATATAAGAAGAAGAGATATTTATCTTAAAGCTGGTAAGAAGTGGGATGGAATAGTTAGAGAGCTCAGTAAAAGAAATTAGAAATTAGAAATTAGAAATTCAATTATATTCTCCTGGCACATCGTTCTTTTGTACGGTAACTCTTCCAACTTTTTTTCCAGAAAATCGTAGCAATTCATCTCCTGAAAATTCATAGCCTCTCCTTAAGGCTATCAGAGCGACGTCATCCGCAGTTGAAGAAGAAAGAACTTCATCTTTTAATAAGTCATCATTCTGCATTTCCTTTAAAAAACCTTTTAATTGATCTAACGACATCTATGAAAAAAAAATTTAAATATTAGATTATTACTTTAAATTATCATATACCTAATATTTTAATTTTCAATACAATAATTACAAATAAAATGGATTTATAAGTAACTTAATCAAAAATATGAAAAATATTTGTATGATTTATTTATTACTTAAAACAAAATGAGGAAAATTCTTATCATATCTATCCTAATGTTTTCTTTTGCCAGCACATCTTATTCATATCCTCAAGCTCAAATGGAGGACTGTGTTTCAAGCGCTATGAGCAATCCAGCAACCAAGACAATATCAAAAGCTTCAATAATTAATTATTGCGATTGTGCTCTCACTTCAATTATTGATGAAAATAAAGCCATAAGAGAATCAGGCTACAAGTGTGCTCAAAAATATTTTGATTAAATCCTATAATTATGGACAATCATAAATAACAAATTAGATATTAAACTCTAATAAAAATTTGCATCAGACTTACCCCAATCATTAGGCAATGCTAAAATCCAATCATCAATAGAAGTTCCTAACCATTCTTTATATTCTTGAAATATGCACCTTCTCTCCTGGACATCTGATGCTGCTTCCATTCGCTGGACAGCATAATAGACTACCTTGCGAAGAGTAACCTTCAAATCATTATCATCATCCATTTAATTAATTTAATGCCATACACTTCTATACATAGCAATAAAAAAAAATAAGCACATAGGTCTTTATAATATTATAAAAAAGCAATGGTTTTTAATGTGGCTAGATTGAGAGTAAAGGAACTCGCGGATGCCCTAAGTGTTGACTCTCCAGAAATAATTGCAACATGCGCACTTCTAAAAATACCTGCATCATCACCTTTATCATCGTTATCAGTAAAACAGAGCAAAGAAATAATTGACTTTATTCAAAAAACTAACACAATGCAAAACATTGTTGAAAAATAACTAATGAGATAAATTAAATTATAGAAAATCTATAAAGCTGATTTGCTTAGAATAAGCAAAGGAAAAATGTATACCGACTGGGTATATCAAATCTCATGCGAAAAAAATTAAAATAAAATATCTATAAATCATTAGCTTCTCTAAACAAAGCATCTTGATAATCTGATTCTTTTTTTAAATTTTCCATTTTAATTGGATCAAAATGATCAATTAGTGACTTACCAAACTCAAATATTTCCATATCAGTCAACCCCTGATCGCGTAGACCTGCAAGAATTGCTGATATGTCGTGGAAAGCTTCCTTACATAATTCTTTTTTGTCTTCAGATGTAAGAGATTGCATATTAGATAATTACTAACACATTTAATGAAATCTTACTATAAGTAATGATTGAAGACGAATGATTATCTAATATTCTAAATTTATACCTATAGAAAAAACAAACGAATATTAAATGCAATAATCACTATACTATAGTTTTTAGTGCTAAAAATTAAATTGAATCTGATAAAAACAAATAAATTTAAAAGCTATTTAAAGGTCTGGACAGCTCCAATATTATTACTCATTTTTTTATTTTTATTCGGATCCATAGGATATCGGATTACTGAAGGTTGGGATTGGGGAGATTGTTTATGGATGGTACTAATAACTATTACAACAATAGGTTTTGGTGAAGTTGAAGTATTGAGTTCAGCAGGACGGTTAATAACCTTTTTAATCATCGGAGGAGGATTATTTGTAGTTCAATTTACTCTTCAAAGATTTATACAATTGTCTGAAATAGGATATTTCATAAAATTAGAGGAGCTAAGATTAAGGAGATTAATTAGAAGAATGAAAAATCATGTGATTATATGTGGTTATGGCCGTACAGGGAGAGAGATTGCTGACCAATTAAAGTCTGAAAAGATATCTACTCTAATAATTGAAATAGACTCTAAAAGAAAAGGCGAAGCCGAGGAAAAAGGGTTTAACGTATTAATGGCAGATGCCACAATGGACGAAACATTATTACTGGCAGGAGTAAAAAATTGTCGTAGCTTAGTGGTTACCCTTCCAAGTGATGCAGCTAATTTATATGTTGTTCTAAGTGCAAAGGCACTAAATGAAGATTGTAGATTGATCGCAAGGGCAGCGAATGAGGAAGCTGCTAATAAATTAAAACTAGCAGGAGCTGATGCGGCAGTTAGTCCATATGTCGCAGCAGGTAGAACTATGGCAGCATCAGCATTAAGACCGATAGCAGTAGATTTTATAGATTTACTTGCAGGCTCAGATTGCGAAATAGAAGAATTTAAGCTAACAGAAAATATAGATAAAATTGAAATGTTCAATAGTCAAAAAGAAAATGTTTTTAACTTCTCGAAAGGTGGAGAAGCACTATTGTTAGCAACTAAAATATCAGATCAATTAGTGGGTAATCCTAAAGACATGTTATCTATTTCACCAGGTATGATTTTGATATTCCTTGGAAGTCAAGAGCAATTACACAGGATCAGAGTTCGATTGAAAGAGGTATTAGTAAAAACCACATAGCTAATCCTTGAAATATATCCAGCGAGGGTAAACACTACAAGCATCACATAACGCATTAAAAAAAAAAAGATTAGAACAAATAGATATATTATTAAAACCATGACACTACAATCAAAAGAGGGGTTATCAGAAAAATCGCATATTAATATAGAGAATTCGCAATTTTATAAGAGCAAATTTTCAAAAGACTATGTGGAATTCTTGAACGAAGCTGGTTGGAGATTGGAAAAAAAACTACCTTCAAACAGCAACAATTATTCGGACTTGCTTGAAGATACCGATTGGAAATCAAATAATATTGATTACAGATCTTCAAAACATTACAGAAGAGATCTTGATGCTTTGAGTTGATACTTCTAAAATAAGTATATAGCTAAAATTTATTGATCTCAAAACGAGATGGCTTTACAAAAAAATTCGTGGAGAGTATGGATATTTGTTTTTTGTCTCAACATATTTGCAATTGGAGGAGCTTTATACCTTAAATCAATTGGTATTGATCTCTATGCTTTCAGAGGTTCTTCATGACCATAGTAAGCAAATGATTTAAAAATAGGGATTTTAATTATTTTCAAGTATAATAAATGAAAAAAACAGTAGAAAACAAATGGAAGAAAAGCTTTGATAATATATTAATTTATAATCTTTATATTTTAATATTAGGTTCTATATTGCTAGGCATTAGTTTTATATTAAGTATTAATGGAAACTCAGATTTATTTAATTTTTTCCATAGACTCTGGTACCCAATATTTATTCCATCACTAAGTCTATTCTTTACGGCAATATTGGTAGAAGCTGTATTTAAAAAATTAATTGACCGAATAAATAAATAAAGCCTTAAATGATTAAACTTTCAACATTTAAGAACAATCAATTGTTTTTTAAATTAATTTCCATAGAATAAAAAAAATGACCTAAGGATGAGTTTTAAAATATCCATAATTAGCGATCTAGATATCTTCCACGAAGAGACCTTTATCGCCAAAAATAAAAAGGCAACAAAAAGCAAGTTTCATACATTAAATCCCGCGTTAAAAGTCGTAGAATAGAAAAGAATCAACAAATAGTATCTAATCATAAATAAATGGAAGAACTTACTTATAAGGATCTAAGCGAAACCGAATTAGAAACTCTCAAAGATATGTATATATTAAGTCGCGTTAACAGTATGACTGAAAGTGATCTTAGGAAATTTGTAAAGGAAATTATCGTCGACCAAATCAAAGGAACTGTTGGTAATGCTGAAGAAAAGGAGGCATGGGAAGAAATAAAAGAGCATTTCTCAGAGGACTTAAGTCAAAAGATTCTTGAAGTAAAAGAAAGATGCAATAAAAATAGTAAAGCAGATAAAAAAAGTCCAGAAGAAATTGAGTTTGATAGAAGACTTGGTCTTCTAAAGCAACAACAAGAGGAGCAAACAAGCAAAGACATGTGGTAAAAAGACACTCACAAAATCTTATAATTAATAAGCAATACGGTAAATTTCAAAGGATTATTGTAAAAGAATAGAAGCTATCTTAAAGCTAAATGCAAAAATAATAAAAATAATTAACTTTGATAATCTATATTTAAATTCACTTAAAAAGCTAAAATATTTACCTGAATTAACAAATATAGAAATGAAAGAAAATCCAAATGAAATTCTCTCCATCCATAAAAGAGAATTAAGTATTATTATATTTATATTATTAAAATTTAAAGATATAAACAAAAACATTAGAAATGATAATAATAATATAAATATTAATGATCTTATAAAAACCCAGACAATCATACTCATAGGGTAATCATCTTTAAAAATTCTCTGCTTAATCTCTTTAAGATGAAACTTTTGTAATCGAAAATATTCGGTTTGAGGGATTCTAAACTTTTTATAGCGAGTATGTAACTCTCTTTCTAATTTTAGAAAATCTTTTGTATACAATATGGAAACAATACTATCTGGCTTGAGTTGACGCATCCTAATCTCTAAGTTTTTTGTTACTCCAATCTTATATAAATCCCTATTTCGTATTAAATAAAGCCACCCAATCATTTTAATTTAAAATCTTACACATTCATCATTATTAGTGGATTATGCTGCCTTATTGTTTCTTATTGAATTAAATTTATCTCGCATCGTCGGATTATTCCTGGTTAACCTTTTAACAGACACCTCTTGCGCTTTGTCATTCGCCAACCTAAGATTTCTATCAGCTCCAAGTAAAGCATCTTTTGTTTTTTGCAAGTGATTTATAGATTTATCAATCTCCATAATTGCTGTCTCAAAACGTTTTGAAGCTAGAGAATAATTTTTCCCAAAGGAGTCCTTAAATAGTTCAAGACTTTTTTCAAAATTAGTGATATCAATATTCTGTTCTTTAATAGCTGCTAGTTCTGATTTATACTCAAGCGACTTAAGTGAAGCATTTCTTAGTATGGATATTATTGACAAAAAGCATTGGGGACGAACAACATACATTTTTGGATAACGGTATGAAAAGTCAACAATACCAGAATTAAACAAGTCATTATCAGATTCTAATAATGATACTAAAACAGCATATTCACATTTTTTTTCTATACGATCTTTGTTTAACTCCTTAAGAAAATCCTCATTTTTCTTCTTGCTAGAAGTGCTATCAGATTCATTTTTCATTTCAAACATAATAGAAACAATTTCATTCCCTTCACTGTCAATATCTCGGAAAATATAATCACCTTTACTGCCTAAACTTACGTCATTATCTTTATCAAAATAAGCATTTGGAAAAGCTGAAGACCTTAAGCGATTAAATTCATTTTCGCAATGTTGCTCCAATGACTCACCAACCATTTTTGTAGACAATTTTATTTTCATATCTCGAAGCCTCTCAATTAGATCATCACGTTCTTTCAACTGAATCTCATATCTCATTTTTAAGGATCTTTCAGATAGTTCCTTTTTTAGTTCGACTTTTTCCAGAGAGTTTTTGATTTTTTCATACCCCTCTTTTAATTCAGTAATAGCGCTAGAGACTGCAAGTTTTTTATCGTATTCATTCGTCTCTTTCGTTTTCTCTAATAAATGCGCAAGTGTGTCTCTCTCTTTCTCGAAGGAATGCTTAATCTTGTTCACAGCAAGAGTTTTTTCGGCCTGAGCAGTAATCAGCTGGGACTGAAGCTCTTGCATTTTTTTTTCATTTACAAATGCGGCTTCCTGCATTTCTAATCGAATATTTTGCATAGCGATATCAACTGACTTCTGCTTATCCTTTTCAAGAAGTTCAATTCTTTTGCTAATTTCATCATCAAACTCCTGATCTCTTACTTGCTTAATGAAAAGTGAGTAACTATCTTTGTCAATGCTGATGGTAGTACCACATTCAGGGCATTTGATTTCATTCATATCTGAATCAAAGATAAATCTAACTATTCTCTCTTTTTATCTGTTTTGGCTTCGACAAGCAAGAATTATGTCAAAGCCAAAAACCACCTATAAATAAATTATCAAGTCAACACAAGATATATTGAGAAAACTGAATTTTACAATTTATTATTTTTTTGATCCTGGATAAATTCTAGACAAATCACCTTTATTTGCATTAATAGCTGAAGATTTCCATTTGTACCATTTTTTGTTTCTTGAATAATCTTCCTCCTCCCAAATCTGATTTTGAAATATCAAGATTCCACATAGTATGAAAAATATCAGCGCACCCAATAAGATATGCCAATCAAACATTATTGATGCATTTGAATAACGAACATAGGCAATAATTTTAAACATAATTCCGCTTATCAAAAAATTCATTCCAAAAATCCACACTTTAAATGCTAAGAAATTTTCCAGACAAGCGAGGATTCCCATCCATTCCTGTTCATAAGGTTAAATATGAATGATTAATCAAATAGTTTTCTAAAATTAGTAAAATTCTATTGTGTTTAAGCAATAATTTTTACTACATAACATATAATTATATACAAAACAAATTAAAATATTAATTTATTGGAAAGAACTAATGGCATTATTAAATTTTGCTCTTGCACACTCAGAACTAGGCATAAGCCACTTCACAACAGATTTGATCCTTGTCCTTTCATTCGCAATAGTAACTGCACTTCCAATGTCTTTATTAAGACCTCAGATAAAAGAGGAGAATGTAAAGAGCAAGCTTCTTAAGAGCTAAAAACTAGATTTAATCCATAATAACTATGAATAAATAATCAAATAAACGGATAAGTTACTGTAATCAATATATTAAAATTCTAATTTTACTACTACTATATTTTTGTTATATTGTTTTAATCATTCATAATTTCTATTGAGCTCAAGACTCCATTAAATAATCAGGGATAAGAACAGTATAAAGTACGATTAAAAAATAGATTTGCAATTTATTTATATATATCATTTCTTTTTTTCTACTAGACGCGTCTAAGACGAAGAGTATGTACAATATTTACATCAATATTTAATCATGACAGATAAAAATTTATTTATATATGATGGCGAATGTCCATTTTGCAATCACTTTGCTCAATTGCTTGAATTAAAAAGTAGTCTACCTGAATTAGAAATATTAGATGGAAGAAAAAATCTATCCCTATTATCTCAACTTTATAAGCAAGGTTATGATTTGAACAAAGGTGCAATTCTTATCAGAAATGAAAATATCATGCATGGTGCGGATGCAATTAATTGGATTTGCTCTGAGATCAATGAGCCTAGCGACTCATTGTTAGAGGTACTTCGGATTATTTTCTCCTCTAGTAAGAGGACTAATTTATTATTTCCATTACTCCTGTGGGGTAGAAGGTTATCACTGACATTAAAGGGGAAATTGTGGCAACCAGTTAGTGAAAATAGTCAATTTTATTGAAATTGTCTTTAAAGCTGTATACATAATTAAAGATCGGTTATCTGTGAAAAATTTAATAATTTGATATTAATAACAAATCTAACAGGGGTGCAAGATTCAATCACAAAATAATAAAACCATTCTGGACGAATGAAAGTATTAACAAAATTGAACTCTCTCTCCATCCTCTTTAATTGCCAATAGTTCAATAATTCGCTTACCACGCCATTGTGTAATAAGCATGGTAATTATTTCTTAATGAAAATCAGTTTAATCTTCTATTTGTAACATCAGTTATTGAGTGGATAGAACACATACATGGGACGAGTTTAAATATGTAAAATAAGATTTTATTTATCTTCGCTAAATATGCTTATAGAAATCCTCGGGAATAGTAGTTCATTACTAGTTCTTCTTTTGATTGGTTTATCAATATATTTCGGTATCCAAGCTAAGATAAAAAATTTAAAATGAGATAGTGCTTTTTGAATAATTAAGGAGGGAGCTAATCAACAAGTAAGGTTGCCATAAAAAATTATTAAAAATCAACTTGTTCAAATAGATGTTTTTTTATTTTCTCAAGACTATGCCCTCTCTCTCGATCAATACTTGAAAGAGGTATCAAACTCCAATCAACAAACAGCGTAAGCATCGATGAAACAAAAATAGACGAGGGCAAAACAAGCTCAATAAATAATTGTTAAACCATATAAAGCATTAAGTCCCAAGTTTTAGTAACAATTTCTTCATAAAGCGGATCAAACAAGAATCAAAGATACGGACAACGTGGCAATGATAACGAAATTAGATATCTGAATAAGAATATAAATAATTAATGACAAGATAAAAAAGAGCATATATCTGATCAAATAAAAGCGGTGTTGGCCATAAAAGAGAATGCTGAACAAGGTTTTATATCAACTTCAACGATCAAGAAAAATAAAGATCTATGTTATTAACATGAGGTAAATGGACAATAGCTAAAATCATGAAAATATTAAAACGATAATTCTGAAGGTATATATAATTGTTTTTTTGAGTGTAAAGACCAAAATTTCAATAAAACCAAAACAAACAAATGAGTAAAAATGGAGAATCCATTAAAGCAAAAAATGAAAACGCTGCGAAAAAGACAAGAAAGATCACGCTAGGTAAATAAAATATAGATGAATAATCAGGCAAATTTAACTAGGAAGAATTAGCAAACAAAAAAACCGAGAGGCAGATATGCTTCTCGGCTAAATTTAAATGTTTTAATTTAGTTTTACAAGGATTAACCTTCTCCTTCAGGAACCAAACGGAAACCTTTGCGTCCCATCTTAATCTCAAAATTATC
>CETG01129240.1_pt1 | contig 13725 bp, 10 predicted proteins | sample 361471 | NCBI WGS metagenome assembly CETG01 (sample SAMEA2622696, study PRJEB7988) | marine metagenome | isolation source: saline water (ENVO:00002010), including | reverse complement strand
AATCTAAGGGAATAGAAGAAGTGGAGACAAAAAAAAATCAAGCCGATATTACAAAAAACGATTCAATTGAAGAAACTTCCAGAGATTAATCCAATGAAAACATTAATTATTTACTCTTTCGGGAAGATAATTCTCAGTCAAATCAACCAAGTTATTTCTAATCAGTGACTCGTAAACGTGTTCTATCAGGTGTTCAACCTACAGGGGATATTCATATAGGGAATTGGCTTGGCGCAATCCGCAACTGGGTAGAACTTCAAAATCATCATGAAACCTTTGTTTGTGTCGTCGATCTACACGCAATTACAGTTCCTCATGATCCAAAAGAGTTAACTAAAAACACCTTGTCCACTGCGGCCTTATATCTAGCATGTGGAATGGATCCGAAGAAATGTTCAATATTTATTCAAAGTCATATAAGTGCTCATAGCGAGCTTTGCTGGATTCTCAATTGCCTTACTCCTATGAATTGGATGGAGAGAATGATTCAATTCAAAGAAAAGGCGGTAAGGCAAGGAGACAACGTTTCAATAGGCTTATTTGACTACCCTGTATTAATGGCAGCAGACATCCTTTTATATGATGCAGATTTAGTACCTGTTGGAGAAGATCAAAAACAACATCTAGAACTAGCAAGAGATATAGCTCAGCAAAGAATCAATTCTCGTTTCAGCAACAAAAGTCATCCTATTTTAAAAGTACCAGAACCATTAATAATTAAAGAAAGTGCGAAAATAATGAGCCTTACTGATGCAAGAAACAAAATGAGCAAAAGCGATGAAAATGAAGGAAGTAGAATTGGATTATTGGATCCACCCGAAGTAATTAGAAGGAAAGTAAAGAGGGCAAAAACTGATTCTCACTTAGGTCTAGAATTTGACAATCAAGAAAGACCTGAGTCTCATAATCTATTAAATATTTACTCGATTATTAGCAACCTCAGCAAAAAAAAAGTTGCTAATGAATGCTTAGAAATGGGATGGGGTAAATTCAAACCGCTGCTTACAGAAGCAATTATCTCTTCACTTTCACCAATTCAATCAAGATATAAAGAGCTAGTAAGTGATCCAATAGAACTCGAAAAAATTCTCAAAGACGGTAACAATAGAGCAAATAAAGTTTCGAATGAGACTCTTAAAAGGGTCAAAAATTCACTTGGCTTCCTCAAAAAAAATTAATAATTATGCCAATAATAACCCTACCTGATGGCAGCAAAAAAACATTTAAAAAAGCTGTTTCAACCTATGAAATAGCAGAAAGTATAGGGAGTGGACTTGCCAAAGCAGCATTGGCAGGGAAAGTAAATGGTGAGTTATTAGATACATGTATACCTATAGATTGTGATGCAAATTTAAATATTATTACTGCAAATGATCAAGAGGGGATAGAGATTATCAGACATTCTTTTGCACATCTGGTTGGACACGCAGTTAAACAATTATATCCCGAAGCAAAAATGGCAATAGGACCAGTAATAGAAGATGGTTTTTATTATGATATTTCATATAAAAAAACATTTACACCAAATGATCTTGAAAATATAGAAGTTAGAATAAAAGAGTTAATTCATAAGGATTATGAAGTAAAAGTTCAAGTTGTTTCCAAGGAAAAGGCAAGAGAAACATTTATAAATAGAGAAGAGAAGTATAAAGTAGAGATAGTCGACAACATTCCAGAAAATGAGGCAATTAAACTATATAAACATCAAGAATATATTGACATGTGTAGAGGGCCACATGTTCCGAATACAAGGCATTTAAGATCTTTTAAATTATTAAAATTAGCTGGAGCTTATTGGCGTGGCAACTCAAAAAACGAAATGTTGCAAAGAATATATGGTACTGCCTGGAAAAACAAAAAAGAATTAAATGAGTATTTAAATAAAATTGAAGAGGCAGAAAAAAGAGACCATAGAAAACTTGCTAAAAAGTTCTCACTTTTCCATACACAAGAAGAAGCTCCTGGAATGATATTTTGGCATCCAAAAGGATGGAAAATTTATCAATTATTAGAAGCATATATCCGAGAAACTCTTACAAAAAATGGTTACGAAGAAATAAAAACACCTCAAGCAGTGGATCGTTCATTATGGGAAAAATCAGGTCATTGGGAAAAATTCAAAGAGGATATGTTCACAACAACTTCAGAGAATCGTGAATATGCAATTAAGCCTATGAACTGCCCCTGCCATGTTCAGGTTTTCAATAAAGGACTTAAAAGCTATAAAGACCTTCCAATAAGACTTGCTGAATTTGGTTCATGCCATAGGAATGAACCTTCCGGTGCTCTTCATGGATTAATGAGAGTTAGAAATTTTGTTCAAGATGATGCACATATTTTTTGTACTGAAGAGCAAGTTCAATTAGAAGTTACCAACTTCATAGATTTGGTTTTCAAGGTTTATAAAGATTTTGGTTTTGATTCTTTATTAATTAAACTATCTACTAGACCAGAGAAAAGAGTTGGCAGTGATGAAATATGGGATAAATCAGAAAAAGCTCTTTCAAAAGCATTAGATTCTAAAGAAATTAAATGGACAAAACTCCCTGGAGAAGGTGCTTTTTATGGACCTAAAATAGAATTTTCTCTAAAAGATTGCCTTAATAGAGTATGGCAATGCGGAACAATTCAAGTCGATTTCTCTATGCCAGAAAGATTAGGTGCATCTTATATTGATGAAGAAGGAGATAGGAAAACTCCAGTAATGTTACACAGAGCAATTCTAGGCTCGTTTGAAAGATTTATTGGAATTTTAATAGAACATTACGCTGGAAGCTTTCCTACTTGGCTTTCACCAATTCAAGTTATTGTTATGAGTATAACAAGTCGAAATAATTCAACAACTTTAAAATTAAAAGAGAAATTAGCTGAAAAAGGTTATAGAGTAGGAGCTGATATAAGGAATGAAAAAATTGGCCTTAAAATCAGAGAAACTACAATTCAAAGAGTCCCATATCTAATAATAATAGGTGATAAAGAAGAAAAAGAAAATCTAATATCTGTACGAACTAGGGAAGGTAATGACCTTGGTTCAATGACCCTCGCTAATCTAGAATCAATATTGGATAAGTCAATATCGAAGAAAGGAAGGGTTGAGACTTAAATTATCATGGTTATTTTTTATCCAAATATATAAAAATTTAAATGAATTTACTAGCAGGAGATATTGGAGGAACTAAAACACTTTTAGGTATTTATTCTTTTAATAAGGATCTAAATATTCGTTATAAAAAAAAGTATGCTTCAAAAGATTGGGTGACATTTAATGAAATATTAAATGACTTTTTAGAAAACTTACCTGACGAAATAGAACCTCCCCATTTTGGATGCATAGGTGTTGCGGGTAAGGTCTCAGGCAACTGTTGCGATACAACAAATCTTGATTGGCAGTTAAATGGGGAAGAATTGAGAAAATTAGCGAATTTAGAAACGTTAGAGCTAATAAATGATTTTTCAGTATTAATTTATGGCTTAAGAAATTTCAACCAAAATCAATATTCCATCGTTCAAAAGATTCCTTTAACGAAAAATCATTTAAAAAAAGGGGTCGTAGCAATTATAGGTGCAGGAACTGGATTGGGTATTTCTAGAGGCCTTTTTAATTCTAAAAGTATTGAAGTCTTACCTAGTGAAGGAGGACACAGGGAATTCTCTCCAAGAACAAATTTAGAATGGGAGCTTGCTAATTGGTTAAAGAATGATCTAGGTCTCAAAAGACTATCTTTGGAAAGAATAGTCAGCGGCAATGGATTAGGTCATATAGCTCGATGGAAATTAATGCAACCTGATGGCGTATTACATCCACTTAGAAAAATCGCAGAAGAATTAAACCAAGACAAGTACTCAGAGAATGAAATGCCAGAAATAGCAAGCAATGCAGCGAAAAATGGTGATCAGCTCATGATTGAAGCTTTAGATATTTGGCTAAGCGCTTATGGATCAGCAGCAGGCGACCTCGCCTTGCAAGAGCTTTGCCATGCAGGTCTCTGGATTGCTGGTGGTACTGCCTCAAAACATCTTGAAGGAATACAATCAATTTCTTTTCTTAAATCCTTTAGTAATAAGGGTCGTTTTAAATCTTTTCTTGAACAAATACCAATCATGGCCTTAACAGATCCCGAAGCCGGTCTTTTTAGTGCTGGCTGCAGGGCTAGTCTGCTTGCCCAACAAGGTGGGAGACTAGGTAGGTAGATAAACACTAATGTTTAAACCGCCTATAGGTAAAAAAGTAATCGTGGAAGTTCCTTCCACTACTGCCAATATTGGTCCAGGATTTGATTGTCTTGGTGCCGCATTAGATCTAAAAAATCAATTTACAATTACAAGAATTGAAGGGAGTGCAGAAAGATTCGAATTAATCATGGAAAGTACTGAAGGTAATCACTTAAGAGGTGGTCCAGAGAATCTTTTTTACAGAGCGGCTCAAAGAGTATGGAAGGCCGCAGACATCGAACCTGTTGCCCTTGAAGCGAGAGTAAAACTTGCTGTACCTCCAGCAAGAGGGTTGGGAAGTAGTGCAACGGCAATAGTGGCTGGACTTATTGGTGCCAATTCTCTAATGGGTTCACCACTTCCAAAAGAAAAACTTTTAGAGCTTGCCATTGATATTGAAGGTCACCCTGACAATGTCGTACCTTCTCTTCTTGGTGGTTTATGCATTACTGCTAAAGCTGCATCACAAAGATGGCGAGTTGTTCGGTGTGAATGGGATCAATCGATAAAAGCAGTAGTTGCTATACCTTCTATTCGTCTTAGTACTAATGAAGCAAGACGTGTTATGCCCAAAGATATTCCAATAGAAGATGCTGTGATGAATTTAGGTGCTCTAACTCTTTTACTAAAAGGTTTAAGGACAGGTGACGCTGCCCTAATTGCCGATGGAATGCATGACAAACTTCATGAACCTTATAGATGGGGGTTAATCAAAGGGGGTCTAGAAGTTAAGTCTGCCGCAATGGATGCTGGGGCATTTGGATGTGCAATTAGTGGTGCAGGGCCAAGCGTTTTGGCATTATGCAAAGAAGAAAAAAGCAAGGCTATTAGTTATGCCATGGTTAAGGCCTGGGAAGGAGCTGGCGTTGCAAGCAGGGCACCAGTTCTGAACCTCCAAACAAGAGGGAGCGAGTGTGTCCATGAAACTAGTGGGTAGTTTTACTTAGCAAACGGGGCTAATGGCTGGTAAATTCTTTCTCATTCATTCGCAAATCATGGACGCCAATTTGCCGCTGACGGCTGCGTCCCAGCCTTCATTCCCCTGGCTATCTGCAATAGTTCTTCTTCCAGTAATTGGGGCATTAATAATGCCTTTCTTACCTGAAAATGGGCACAAAAATTCAACCACGGCAAGGAACCTATCCATAGGTTTCCTGGCAACTGATTTCCTATTAATCGTATTAGTTTTAGGGAATATTTTTGATCCAAATAATTCTGAACTTCAATTAATCGAAAGACTTAGCTGGCTCCCTGCTATAGGTCTTGAATGGTCTTTAGGAGTAGATGGCATCTCAGCTCCACTTTTAGTGCTAAGTGGACTGATAACTCTTCTCTCGGCAATTGCTAGCTGGAAAATTATTAATAAGACTAGGCTTTATTTTGCTTTATTGCTTGTTCAAGCCTCAGCACAAGCATTAGTATTCCTATCACAAGATTTTTTATTATTTTTTCTTGCCTGGGAATTAGAACTTGTTCCTGTATACCTTTTGATTGCAATCTGGGGAGGCGTTAGACGTGAATATGCAGCGACAAAATTCATTTTATATACAGCACTTGCTTCTTTACTGATATTAATAAGCGGGCTAGCGCTAGCTTTATCAGGAAGTGAATTCACTTTAAATCTCAGTGAGCTAGCCGCTAATTCACCTAATGGTACTTTCGCTGTTTTTTGTTATTTAGGCTTCCTAATTGGATTTGGAGTGAAATTACCAATTTTTCCACTTCATACTTGGCTTCCAGATGCTCATGGGGAAGCCAATGCACCTGTCTCAATGCTCTTAGCTGGAGTATTACTAAAAATGGGTGGATATGCACTATTGAGATTCAATGTGCAAATTCTCCCAGAAGCTCATTTAATCTTAGCTCCAGCCTTAATAATCATTGGAATAGTCAATATTATTTATGGTGCTCTTAACGCATTCGCTCAAGATAATGTTAAACGTCGAATTGCATGCAGCTCAGTAAGTCATATGGGTTTCGTCCTTTTAGGAATTGGCGCTGTTGATGCTCTGGGCATAAGTGGAGCCATGCTTCAAATGATTAGTCATGGGTTAATTGCAGCTGCAATGTTTTTTGTAACTGGTAGCTTTTACGAAAGAACAAATACTCTTTCAATTCCAAATATGGGAGGTTTAGCCAAAGTTTTACCAATAACTTTCGCTCTCTTTTTAACAAGCTCTTTAGCCTCTTTGGCACTGCCTGGGATGAGTGGATTTATAAGTGAAATAACTGTTTTTTTAGGTATTACAAGCCAAAATGATTTCACTTCTTTATTTAGGGCCATAACTATTTTACTAGCAGCAATTGGGCTTGTTCTTACGCCTATTTATCTTTTGTCTATGTGTAGAAGAGTTTTCTTTGGTCCAAGGATTCCAGCACTAGCAATGATTGAAGAAATGAGTCCAAGAGAACTTACTATTAGCTTTAGTCTTTTAATCCCAACTTTGGTTATTGGATTTTGGCCAAGAATAGCCATGGATTTATATGAGACCTCAACAAATGCCCTCGCTCAGAGTCTATTAACTCATAAAGTGTTAAACCTGACTCAAGTTTTTCAACTAGGATAAAATGTTAAAACAGAACAAAAAACCCGCAATATTAGCTGGGGAGGGATTGCCTAATTACAAAGAGATTACTCCAAATGAAATAAATGAACATTTACCCAACCTTCTTGAAGAAGTTAATAGAAAGTTAATTAGGCTAGAGGAATCATTAGACGAAAAGCTTATAGAGAAAAAATTATTGAGATGGGATGAAGTAATGAAACCCCTTAATCAAATTGGTGAAAAATTAAGGTGGAGTTGGGGAGTTATTTCCCACCTAAATGGTGTATGTAACTCTACTGAATTGCGTAATTCCTATACCAAGCAACAGCCGGAGATAGTACGTTTTGGGAATAAAATTGGTCAAAGCAAAATTATTTATAAAGCTCTTTTAGATATAAAAGAAAGAAACTCTAATACTCTCAACGAAATACAATTGAGAATCATTAAATCGGAACTTCTCTCAATGAATCTTAGAGGAGTTGGTCTTAACAAAGAAGCTAAAGCCACTTTTAATAAAAACAGTGAGAGGCTTGCAGAACTATCAAATTTATTTAGTAATCATGTTCTTGATTCCACAAAAGAATGGAGCTTATTGCTAACAAAGAAGACAGAAGTTGAAGGATTGCCACAAAGAGTTCTTGAGACGTTAGCCAATTCAGCCAAGGAATCAGGAGACAAGCATTCTGCAACCGACAAGGACCCAACAATGGAGTCGGGTCCTTGGAGATTAGGTCTAGACATGCCCAGATATATCCCTTTTATTACTTATTCAAAGAATAGATATTTAAGAGAAGTTATTTATAAAGCTCACGTAAGTAGAGCTAGCGATGGCCCGTTAGACAACCAAGAAATAATTCAAGAGATTCTTGAGCTGAGAAATGAACAAGCAAATCTTCTTGGATACGAAAACTGGGCACAAGTAAGTCTTTCTAACAAAATGGCCAAAGATATTAATAAAGTAGAAGGTCTACTGGAAGAATTACGTTCAGCAGCAATGCCCGTTGCTAAAAAAGAATTAATAGAATTAGAGGAATGCGCAAAACGACATAACGCACCTGAGGCTAGCCAACTAGCTCCATGGGATATTAGCTTCTGGTCCGAAAAGCTTCGTCAAGAAAAATTTGACCTAAATCAAGAGTTGCTAAGACCTTGGTTCCCATTATCACAAGTTCTTAAAGGACTTTTTGAATTATGTGGAAAGCTGTTTGATATAAAAATCATTCGAATAAATAATCAAAAGATTCCAGTTTGGCATCAAGATGTCAGTTTTTTTCATGTTCTGGATCAAAACGACAACTTATTAGCAGGCTTTTATCTAGACCCCTATAGCCGAAGCTCTACAAAACGTGGAGGAGCATGGATGGATGAATGTCTAACTCGTGACAAAAGAGAAGATGGTAAGAAAGTAATCCCTATCGCTTATTTAGTTTGCAACCAAACCCCTCCAATGGGAAATACGCCAAGTCTAATGAGTTTTGAAGAAGTTGAGACCCTGTTTCATGAATTCGGTCACGGTCTTCAACACATGTTAACTACAGTTGACTACCCACAAGCAGCGGGAATTAATAACGTCGAATGGGATGCTGTAGAGCTTCCAAGTCAATTCATGGAAAACTGGTGCCTCGATCGATCAACAATAATGAACATTGCAAGGCATTGGGAGACGAAGGAAGCCTTACCCGAAGAAGAATTTCAAAAACTTCGTCTTAGTCGTACATTCAATTCTGGGATGGCTACTCTGCGTCAACTTCATTTCGCCATCACCGATCTAAGACTACATAGCCAATGGAATAAAGCGATGAACAAAACGCCTGATCAACTTCGTAGAGAGATCGCAGAAACAACTACTGTTTTATCACCAATTAAAGAAGATCACTTCTTATGCGCATTTAGTCATATTTTTGCAGGTGGCTATGCTGCTGGGTACTACTCATACAAATGGGCTGAAGTATTAAGCTCAGATGCATTCTCTGCCTTTGAAGAAGCGGGTCTAGAGAATAACTATCAGGTCAAATCTATAGGGAAAAAATTTCGTGAAACTATTCTCAGTCTAGGAGGAAGCAAGCCACCTTCTGAAATCTTTAAAGCTTTTAGAGGTCGCGATCCTTCTACAAAGGCATTGATAAGGCACTTGGGCCTTATTTCCTCTCATTGAGAATGGCCCTCGAAAGAATGTCCAGAGAACTTGGGTTGTTAATCAACCCCTTATGAGTAAGAACTGGTATTAAATAAGAAGATCCTACTGGAAGTACAGCTTGCCATCCTGGGAAAACCATTAAATCCCATGCGCAAAAAAAGCTCATACATTCTATTTTTGTTAAATGATTTAAACCATCATTCAATTCTTTAATTAAGGAGCTTCCTCTTTTCATCTCAGCCACTCCTCTCAGCAACCATGGTGGAATTAATTGAGCAGTGTATGTGCCTTTATGAGGACTACCTACACTAATAAATCGATTAGTTCTTTTTGCACCATCAAACTTCTGTAACCAAAGTCTGCTTATCAAGCCTCCCATAGAAAAACCAAATAAATCAATTTCTTCATCTCCTTTAAAGTGAGTAGATATATAAAGATCTAATTCTTTTGATAACTCATAGATAGAAACATTACCTAATTCATGTGGTAAGAAAGGAGAAAAGATAGGAACACCTCTAGGGCCAAGACGTTCAATCAAACCATTAAAAATTCCAGGACTATCCCATAACCCATGAACTAAGACTATAGGGCGACAAGACATAGTTTACTCAAGAAGGAAAATGACGATTCCTCTCAATAGCAACGACTCCATTAAATCCATTAATTGGAGGGTGACATTTTCTAAGTAATACTTTTACTGGGATTTTCCCGTATAAGTCTTCAATGAAGTTAAGTATCATTTCACTGAATGTCTCTAAAGTCATGCAGTTTGTTTCAAGCGCCATTTTTTGTAATCCATTAATTGCAAAGCTATAATCAGCCGTCAAAGAAAGATCATCATTTTTAGCAGCCTGATCTAAATCCATCCAGAGACTAACATCAAGAAGAAATTTTTGCCCTAATTGGCGTTCCTTCGGTAAAACACCAACATGAGCCCATAAATTAATTTCCTTAATATGAATAACTCCTAGATTATGAAGGTGACTCATAAAAATAATTCCTTATGAGTAAATTGCTTAGCCCCCGACACAAAATCAGCAGAAATATGACCATCACCTCTTAAGAAGTAGCGGTATGTAACCAATCCATCTAATCCTACAGGTCCTCTTGGAGGAAGAGTTTGTGTACTGATCCCAACTTCAGCTCCAAACCCATACCTAAATCCATCTGCAAAACGAGTTGAGCAATTATGATATACGCCAGAGCTATCGACAGACCTTAAGAATTTTTCAGCAGTTTTATTGTCATTAGTAACAATAGCGTCAGTATGCCTCGATCCAAAGAGACGAATATGATCCAATGCCTCCTGTAAATCTGATACAACTTTTACTGATAAAATTAAATCAAGGTACTCTGTAGACCAATCACTCTCCTCCGCACTGTGTTGAACACCGAAAGCTTGGCTGATTGCATCGCCACGAAGCACAACACCTTCACGATTAAATTCAGGGATTGCCTTTTCCAAAAATGAAGCTGCAATTGATTGATGCAATAAAAGCGTCTCAATTGCATTACATGCCGCCGGGTATTGTGTTTTGCTATCAATTGCAATCCTCACTCCCTTCTCAAGATCAGCCATCTCGTCAACATATAAATGACAAATACCATCAGCATGACCAAGAACGGGGATTCTTGTATTGTCTTGAATAAAACGGACTAACTCATTACTACCTCTTGGAATAATTAAATCTACTAATCCATCTAACTTAAGCAAAGCCAAGCTTTCTTCCCTAGAAGTTAACAAACAAAGTGAATTAGAGCTTACTTCTGATAAAGCCAAGCCTTTTTGCAATGCCTCAATGATTGCCTGATTAGTAAGACTAGCCTCACTCCCTCCTTTGAGGATTGCTGCATTGCCCGAACGAATCGCTAAAGAGGCAATTTGCATTACAGCATCTGGTCTGGCTTCAAAAATTACTCCGAGAACACCTAAGGGTACAGTCCTTCTCTCTAGAACAAGTCTTTTGTCCAGCTCTCGATGCAACTGTCGTAACCCTATTGGGTCAGGCAATAATGCAACCTTTCTCACTCCATCAATAGATTGTTCTAACTTGCTTTCATCTAGTTTCAACCTTGAAACCAGAGACTGATTAAGACCTAAAGATTCTGCCTTTTCTAAATCCACCAAATTTGCAGCCACAATTTTTTGAGCGCAGTCTGTCAATGAATCAGCCATACACTTAAGCGCTCGACAACGCTGTTCATTACCTAGCAAAGCCAATTCCACTGCTGATTTCCTTACTCCAAGAGCTCTCTTTAACAAGTCATCAGAAGGGGCTGGAATGCCAGAGGTGTTATTCATCTAATAAATCAAATCTTCTTCATACTGCCTGAGGGAAGTGACTTAGAGCTAGAAAATTTATCAACAGCTAACCCAGCAGCTCCAAAGGCAAACTGAAACACCTCGTCATGATTAATTTTTTCAATCTGAACAGATAAAGCAGAATGTTTGCAATCATTCATATTGCTTATCAAAACTTTTCGATTGATTCTTATTTCTAGCCAATCTCCTAAAGGAACATCCTTCCATTCAGGATAGTCAGGATATTCTTCAATTAGTTTTCTCTTTTTATCAATACTGCCTGGGAATGCTATTCCAACACAGCCAACATTCAATTCGGAGGATATTGCTAAAATGAACTCACTAATATCAATAACAACGGATCCAGGCATCAAAGGGTCAGATGATTTAAAACTTGTTTTAAATAGTAGATGTTTATCCTGAGTAAGACTACATACATTAATTCTATGGCAATTAATCTCAACACCTATCGCATACCACATAATCAGACTCTATTGATTAATATCTCAAGAAAAGTTCTAACTGGCTTTGCCAGTTACCACTTTGATCCAAGGAGCCTTTTACTCCCAAATTAGAATTCAGCTGAAAAGAGATAGTGCCTTGAGAAGGGATATCATCTCGATTGGGTATAGATTGAACGGCAAAATTGATTCGATCAGTAAGGTCTATTCCTACTTCCGTAACCCATGTCTGTTGAGGGGAAAGTTCTCCAGGTGTTGCATTCGTTTCACTCGATTCGCTATCCACTGCATCATCTTCCAATTCAGGTCTGTTTACATAGGCTGGGTAAAAAGATATTTGCAACCGTTCGCGAAAAGCACTATTAATATTTCCTAGGACTGGTGACACAAAAGATCTATTAAGCACATCTGCAAAGACAGTATTATCTCCTCCGCTCAATAAATTGGTAAGAGAGTTCCCTCCAATAAGTCCAAGTAGTTGTTTCTCTGGCAAAGGAGGTGTACTACGTAGTTTGAAATTTTCTTTCAGACGATCAGCCGGTCCACTAGCCATTACCTCTACTTTCACGAAACGAGACCCACCTATTCCAAATGATCCAGACCCATTAGTCATAAAGTCACTTGAGGAAGTTAACTCACTAGGGTCTCTAACAGTGTCTGAAACTCTACTCGTCATCTTCACATCGACATATGGCATAAGACCCATTGAAGGAACAAAAACTGCGACATTAGGTTCACTCCTATCTAATTTAAATGTAGTAGTAAAGAGATTAACTCGTCCATTCAATATGCGAATCAGCCCGCTAGCCTTTAATTTTTCGTCTAATGGACCATTTAGAAAAATAAATCCCTCTGCTTCAAAACTTGCTAGAGGTTGAGAAACAATTCGAAAACGAGGGCCCAAAGCAACTTGAAGGTTATTCAAAGAAACATTCGAAAATTGTTGAGGGATTCCACCTCTGAAAAGGTTATTTGCTGGAGCAGTATTATCTTGAATAAAAAGTAAAAGTGGTTCATTCCTATTCCAACTTTGTTCGGGTAATTTATTCTTTTTCTTCTCAGGAACTAATCGCCTATTGTCAATTTTTTTATCATCTCTAGATTTTGAAGCTGAAATAAAGCCCTCACTAATTTTTATTTTTCCTCCAATACTTGGGTTAACGATTGAACCTGTAACTTGTAAACTTGAAGAAGCTTTAACGTCAGAAAAAGATGACTTAAATTGAAATTTACTTATATCAATCGATAAGGGGTCTTTCTCAGTAGCTATAGCATCAAACAAAGGTATGGCACCTGATGCTCTTACATAGCCTTTTTTGTCGAGTCTTCCAACAAGTTGCTGAACCTCGATGCGATTAAAATCAAAGACTATAGTTCCATTTAGATCGCTAACAGTCTTTTCTTTAGCAATAACAATATTATTATCCTTTAGAACTAAAAATCCATTAGCTTTTGGATCATCAATTGTCCCTCTAATAAGTAAAAGAAGATCTGCTTGGCCAGAATTCCAAGACAATCCGCCATTAGAGAGTCCATCGAGAAATCGTAAGCCATCTCCATGACTCTCCATCCTTAAATCAATCTCTGAAGATGAATCAAATGGCAATTTACCTTCTAAGGTAACTGGCTGGGAAGAAGAAGAATTTCTAAGGCTTAGATCCATATCCAAAACTGAGCCCGACAAAAACAATTTCCCTTTTTCCAGAACAATTGGTTCACCAACTAATTTCGCATCTTTAAGAATCAAATCAGCTGTAACCTCAGAATTCTTTTTACCTAACCTAAATTTTCCTGAAAGCCCAAACATCCCACTTAAACCCGATGGGGAAGGGAAAAATAAAGATAGTAATGAGAATGGAATATTTATCAATGAAAAGTCACCTTCCCCAAAACGCAACGGGCCTTTAAATGTTGCAGAAAAAGGTTTTAATTTCTTTTGATTTTCGCCCTTAGTCCAAAGCTTACCTGACGCTTTCAAGTCCACTATCATTGACGAGAAATCTTCTCCTTCCATCTCTATCGATCCATTCACATATCCTCTTAAATCATTAGCATTAAATACCTCCC
>CETG01190170.1_pt1 | contig 13735 bp, 6 predicted proteins | sample 361471 | NCBI WGS metagenome assembly CETG01 (sample SAMEA2622696, study PRJEB7988) | marine metagenome | isolation source: saline water (ENVO:00002010), including | reverse complement strand
CAGCCTATTTTCAGGATAAAATGGAATTTGAAAATATGGTTATTAATGTTGGACTAAGGTATGATTATTTTGACCCTGAGAGTCCTTACCCTTCTGACAGGCGTAATCCTGCTAATCAGCTAGTGCTTCCTGACTCTATGATGTCTGATACTCTAGATGCTCCGATTATAGATCAAGTAAGTCCTAGAATTGGTTTTGCATATCAACTTGGTAATCAGGCTGTTTTGCATTTTAGTTATGGGCATTTTTTTCAAATGCCTCCATTGTATTCAATGTATCAAAATAAAAGTTTTTTAGTTGGTCCAAGTGACTATTCTACAACTATGGGGAGTGTGCTTTTAGAGCCAGAGAAAACGATTACCTATGAAATAGGCCTTTGGCAGGAGTTGACGCGAGGTTTGAATTTAGATGTGGCTCTCTTTTACAGAGATATTTATAATCTTCTTAGCACAAAGATTATTTCTACATATAATCAGATAGAGTATGGGCTTTATAGTAACAAAGACTATGGGAATGCTAGAGGTCTTGAAGTTACGCTAGACCTTGGTTATGGTTCTCTAAAAGGTATGGTAAACTATACTCTACAGTACACGAGAGGAAATGCTGATAACCCTACTCAGACATTTGATAGAGCAGGTAATAACATGGACCCTGTTAATCGTTTTATACCGATGAGTTGGGATCAGAGGCATACTTTGAATGGGACAATGATGTTCCTGGGTGCAAAGTATGGAGGCACACTTACAGCTTACTATAATTCTGGATCACCGTATACTTTTTCACCTCAAAGCGAAAGTGTTTTGTCAAGAATAAATCTGTATCCTAATAATGACTATAAGCCAGCGACCTATACCGTAGATGCTACTTTTTACTATAACTTTAAATTACTTGATCGTTTTACAGGTAAACTTGATCTAACTATCTATAATCTCCTTGACAGGTTGAATGAGAATGGAGTCGACAGTCAGACTGGGCGTGCTTATACAGCAGTAATAAAAGATACAGACTATGCTGGACACCGTAGTGATTTTAATGAATACGAAGATCGTATAAAAAATCCGTCGATGTTTTCGTCTCCTCGTATGATGAAACTTGCTGTGGGAATTAATTTTTGATGTTTATAAAATTTTTAATAAAAATATTTTTTACATTTTTTATCGGATTACAATTTACTTATTCCCAAGGAAAAGAATACCAAGGCCCTGAAGACCCTGCTGGTGATATTGCTGCGGAAAAAGAAGGTTATATGACAGGGAACAGAGTATTTATATATTTTCGGAATACTACAGAGCTCTCAGATTGGCCAAGGGTTAATGTATCTAAATGGCCAAATAACCCTGAGGGTTTAAAAATGACAGATGGCATTGGACTTCTTGTTGGGGCAAAGGTTTATATTGAAGATGATGGTGATTTAGAGACAGTTGATACAATCCCAATGACAGATCCTTTAGATTTATTTGACCCTAATAAAGAACGTCATACTCTTTATTATCTTCAAACAAGTTATAGAGAGGAAATGGATCTTGATCCTACTGGAACGGTTGAATGGGGTTTCTATCCAGTTTTTGGATATTTTAATGAAACAGGTGAGTACCCAGGCTTATCAAATATACCAAGTTCTTGGCCTCTTAATGGTTGGCCATCAACAGGATTTGAGACTAAATGGCCAGGTGAGTGGAATGGACGTTTTGGAAGAGGTGTTACTTATGCAGATCAAGAGTCATATTATGTTGTTAATGATGCACAGGATCAAGAGAATTTAGGTACAGAAGATGGTGTTAGGTATTACCCGAGACCTGGTCACTATATTGGAGATTTAAAGCCTGATGTTACTATCCAACCAGGTGCCCCATGGGGCGGTCTTGGACTTCGTGTTTCAGTTAGAGGTTTTCAGTGGAATAATCCACAGGCTAGAGATGCGATATTTTGGGAATACTCTATCGCTAATATATCTGATTATGATCTTAGAGATGTTGCGTTTGGCTATTGGCTTGATAACTCTATAGGTGGTGATGGTGATGATGATCTTGGATATTTTAATAAACAAGAAGACATGGCCTATTCTTGGGATATTAATGGTATTGGTGCTGGCGGGCTTCCTACTGGAGTAATGGGCTTTGCGTATTTAGAGAGTCCTGGTTTAGCTTATGATTTTAAAGATAATGATAATGATGGACTTATTGATGAAAAAAGAGATAATGAGGCAACCGCAATTATTGGTCCTACTGATGGTATTTCAGATCTGAATGCTTTTTTGGATTTCTATAAATTAAATGTAGAAGACTTAAAAGAGCATTGGGATGCGGATGAAGATCAAGACTGGCAGGATGGTGATGATGCTAATGGAGATGGGGTATATCAAATCTCTGAGGATTGGGGGGATGATATTGGTATTGATGGTGTTGGTCCTGGAGAATTAAACTATAGTGGTCCTGATGCAGATGGCAGTGAAGGTAATCACAGACCAGATTTTTTAGAGGGCGTGGGATGTGAACCAAATTTTAATACGACAGATGTTTCAGAATCAGATATGGTTGGTCTTACAACATTTCGTATGTTTCCTATCCCTAGCCACGCACCATCAAATGAAACAACGTGGTTTAAGAATGATCAAGCGATGTGGGGCCTTATAGGGGTAGATTCATTAGAAGAATATCTTGATAATATTTCTAATCTCGTAGAGGTGTTTGCGTCTGGTCCTTTTCCTTTGTTCCAGGGTCGTGTTGAAAGAATCTCTATGTCTGAGTTGCATTCATATGATCCATTGGAAGGGTTAAACTCTTCAGATCATATTGCGCCTGCATTATATGAATTGAAAAGAATTGTGCAGGTTATATATGAAAAAGATTATCGATTCGCTCAGCCACCTAAGATGCCAACTTTAACGGCAACTGCAGGCGATAGCAAAGTCATTCTTACTTGGGATGATGTAGCTGACACAAAGACACGAGATCCATTTGTTGGTAACATAAATGATTTTGAAGGATATAAAGTATATAGATCTACTGATAAATATATGTCGGACCCAGAAATTATTACGGATGGGTATGGGACCCCAATGTTTAAGAAACCTATTTACCAGTGTGACTTAGTAGATGATATTTATGGATTCACTGACTTTGGTTTAGTAAATGGCGCAGGTTATAACCTTGGCGCCGAGACGGGAATAACACATATTTTTGTGGATAATACTGTTCAGAATGGGAGGACATATTACTATGCCGTAGTTGCATATGATTTTGGGGCTCCTGATATCGGTCCTGGAATTGCACCATCGGAAAATAACACAGTTATAGAGCTTGATGAGGCTGAAGAAGTTCGTAATATCGGGAAAAATGTTGCTGTAGTCGTACCACACCAGCGTGCGGCTGGTTATGTTCCACCAGAGATAAATGTAGAGGAGTCTGACTTACTTGGCACTGGGTCTGTAGAACCTATCATTCGTGCTCAGGGCAACTTGAAGCAAAGTCACCAATATGCCTTGACATTTGTTGTCGATACAATTGCTAATATAGGTAGCTATGATTACGGGTTTCAGTATGTTACCAATGGAATTAAAATTTATGATGAAACAGATAGTACTGTTTTGGTTTACTCAGAAGATACTTCAAAATATATTGGGCAAAATTTAGTATATAAAGATACAGCTGATTATTGGACTTTAAATACGAGTGAGGCATTTTTGACGGATATTTTTGATGGTTTACAGGTTGAAATTGATTCACTTGTGGAAGTCCCTCAATATAGTTTTGATAAATCTGATTGGATTAATGGTGATGGAAACCATCCAAGAATAACTCCAACTAATATAGAGGCGCTCCGACTATCTTGGAAATACAATATAGTTTTTACAGATGATGATTCAGCATATGTCGGAATAGCTAATTCTGGTACAGTTAGAGATGAAAACAGCACCTCGATTGGTTCAAATAAAATAATGAAGCCAGCAGTTAATTTTTATGTTCAGAATACTTCTTTTATAGATACTGCAACAGGTGAATATCCACTTATGGATATTGTTATTCATGATGTAAATAACAATGATACATTAGAAGTGGGTATAGATAGATTTTTTGTTGGAGCAACGGTTAACAGTAGATGGCGTGCTACTGCGTTTATAATGGATTTTCAATTAGACTCAGGTGCATCATATCCTGATAATAGCGATGGGTATACTTATCGAGTAGATTTTGAACGGCCATTTTTTATTACTGATACAATTAGATTCTCTGTAGTGGCTGAGACTGCGCTTAATCCTTCTATTGTAAAATCTGATTTGGATAGTATTAGAGTAGTACCGAATCCATATGTGATGACAAATATGATGGAGTCTGCTGTATCTAATCCTTTTTTAAACCAACGTAGGCGTTTAATGTTTACTCATATTCCTGCGGATTGTATTATTAAAATTTTTACTGTAAGTGGTGTGTTGGTTGATGAAATAATTGTTAATAATGAGCCTAATAATGGTATTATACATTGGGATATGCTTACCCGGGAAAATTTAGAAATAGCGGCTGGCATGTATATTTATCATATAGATGCACAGGAATTAGGAAAAGAAAAAGTTGGAAAATTTGCTGTAATTAAATGAAAATTATATTACAAAAATATATATTTTTAATTTTTGCTTATATAATAGTTGGTCTCAATGCCCAAACTATTAATAGATATGGTACAACCACAGCTAATTTTTTAGAGATTGGTGTAGGCAGTCGAGCAACAGCAATGGGAGATGCATATGTTGCTGTAGCAAATGATGTTTCCTCTATTTATTGGAATTCCGCGGGACTTTCCAATATATCTAATGCATCTACATTATTTATGGTGCAGCCTTGGCTTGTGGATATTAACATGGTATTTGCTGCTGGCGCTTTTCCTATTAAAAACATAGGAGTTCTAGGATTAGGGATTACACATTTAGATTATGGTGAGATGGATGTAACTAATCTTGAATATCAGGATGGAACAGGAGAGCGGTTTGGAGCTTCTGATGTGGCAGCTACTTTTACTTTTTCTAGAAAAATAGTGTCTTGGTTCTCATTTGGAACATCTGCAAAATATATTAGTTCTAATATCTGGCATAGCTCTGCGAGTGCCTTTGCTATTGATCTTGGAGTTTTAGTGAATACAAAATTCTTTTCTTTTACTGGGAAAGATAAAGATGGAATGAATATTGGGATGAGTATATCAAATTATGGCACCAGGATGAAGTATGATGGTATTGATAGTTATCAGCCAATTGATATATCAGAGTATGAGGCAGGAAATTATGGTGATGTTGCTGGACAATTCAGAACATCTGAATGGGAATTGCCTCTTATTTTTAGGATTGGATTTGCTTTAAAGCCTATAGTAACAAATATGATGAATTTTACGATTTCTGTCGATGCTCTCCACCCGAATAACAATGCAGAATCAATAAATATTGGTACTGCTTTAGATAACAAAATTCCAGGTTTTGGTGAGGTTAGTATTAGGGCTGGAATGAAAAATGGTATGAATAGTTTAACTAAAGATAATAATGATTTAGGATTTACTGCTGGTGTAGGATGTAAATTGTTTTATCTCGGTAATAGATCTCTTTCTATTGATTACACATATAAGACTATGGGTATTTTTGGTAATATTCAAATGTATACGGTAGGTCTTTCTTTTTAGAGATATGGTATGGATATATCGTCTCATTTTTCTTTTTTTCTTTTTATTTAGTTGTTCAAAACAATCTCAAATTCCTGAGGATTTGATCCTTGCTAGGGTAGGTACTAGTATAATAACTATACAAGATTTTATAAGGAGATCTGAATATACTATACGTCCAGATTACTGTAGACAGGATAATTATATTCATAAAAAAATTATTTTAAATTCATTGATTAGTGAAAAAATAACAGCTTTAGAATATGATAAACTAACGAACACGGTTAAAGATGAAGATTTTGATTATTTCTTAAAAGGTCGTAGAGAGCAGGCAATGCGACAATTGTATTTTGCTAAAGAATTTCATTCTGAAGTTGATATTTCTGAAAAAGAACAAAAAGAAGCATTTAAATTGGCAAATAAGAAAGTGGAGGTTCAGTTTTTAAACTTACCTGATCTTGAAATAGTAAATAAAATTAAAAAATTAGATTCTCAAAATGTACCTATTGATTCTATACACAAAGTATTATGGGGAGGAGTTGCTCCAATAAGAAAGATTACCTGGTTTGACCGTGAGCAGGAAGAAATTCATGAAGCTATTTTTAATAAGAAAATTAAAAAAGGGGAAATGCTTGGTCCATATAAGACCGAAGACAATACTTTTGTTCTTATGAAAATAAAAGGTTGGACAAATGCATTGCAAATTACGGAGTCTGCAAAAGAACGTCTTTGGCAAGATGTACATGAAAGGTTGGTAGAAAATAAGGCAAAAAAAGCATATTTATTTTGGGTTAAAGATTTAATGAGTAATAAAAAAATGAATTTAAATCCTGAGGTATTTTATAATTATGCTGAAAAAGCTGCGGATTATTTTTTTAGTATGGATTCTCTAAAACGAAATATGTTAAATCAGGTATTGTGGGACGATCAAGAGTTTAATGAAAATATTTTTATATTAGATGAAAATGATATAAGTAATGATGATGTTATCTTAGACTATAATGGAGAAACATGGACAGTAGAGAAACTAAATAATCTATTAAAGTCTCATCCTTTTGTTTTTCGAAAACGTAAAATGAAAAGAAGTGAATTCTCAGAACAACTTAGATATGCAATCGCTGATTTAGTTAGAGATATAGAGATTACAAAACAATGTTATCTTGAAGGATATGATAACGATTGGAGTGTAAAACTAAATGCCGATATGTGGCAGGATGTATCTAAGAGTAAAAAGTATTTATCTAATATAAAATCAAGAAATAAAGCCATTACTAATCAAAATCAATGGCTAGAGTATATGAATCCAAAGATAGATTCATTGCAAAATATTTATTCTGAGAAAATTGAAATCAATATGGATGCTTTTGAAAAAATAAGATTAACAACAACAGATATGATGGTTATTCAGCGAGGAGTTCCATATCCAATTTTAGTTCCATCTTTTCCAATAGTGACATCTGATAATAGATTAGATTATGGTACAAGGAGCGATTAATTAAAAAAATATTCATATCGTTAGTTTTTTATTTTAGTTTTTCTTTAGCACAGAATTACCGGGGCGCTGAACTTCGCACATTGGATCCAGTTCTTTATGGGAAGTTTGAAGTCTGTTACAAACCTGCTCAGGGTGAGGGTTTGGTTTCTTCTTTCTTTACTTATAATGATGATGCTCCTAATACAGATTGGAATGAAATTGATATAGAGCTTTTAGGCCGATTTCCCAATGTAGTGGATATGAATGTTATTACAAACACAAGCCACCTTCGTACTCATTTTACAACGATGAATACCCATATTGATTTTCAGGTTTATGGATTCGAGTGGACACCTGAATATGTTGCATGGTTTATCAATGGTGAAGAGGTTTACAGACAAACAGATGATCATATTGGAGATTTGATACATCCATCAAAAATTATGATGAATATATGGAATCCAAGTTATGATGATTGGGTTGGGTTTTGGGATGACCGTGTATTACCAAGATTTGCTTACTATGATTGGGTTAGATATGCTTCTTATACTCCAGGGAATGGAAATACGGGAACAGATAATAATTTCACTTTTCAGTGGCAAGATGATTTTGATGAATTTGATAGTAGTCGCTGGGAAAAAAGTCACAACCATACTTGGGGAGGCAATCAATCTCTTTTCATTGAAGAAAATGTAGTTTTTCATAATGGATATTTAATACTATGCTTAACGGATGATGAAAATATTGGTTTTCAAGATCAGGAGAAACCATATTTGCTGTGGGCGAGGGCGAGTGGTGATTCTATCATTGTACAGTTTAGTGAAGAATTAGATCCAATAACTTCTCAAACTGTAAGTAATTATACCATTCCTGGAGTCTCGATCAATGAGGTGACATTAATGGATAATTTGCGCACAGTTCATTTACATGTGTCCGATTTGTCATTAGATAATGACTATACAATGTATATCATTGGTATTAAAGATGATTCACAGCCTCCCAATACCCAAGTCACACATTCTTGCCAAATAGATATGCCTGAACCACTTCAATTTCCTTTAAGAATTAATAATGCTGGTGGAGAATATAATAATTATGTAAATGATCAATTGTGGTCCTCTTCTGTGGAATATGGTCACATGAATGGAAATTACCAGTCTACTGAGGAAGATATAGAGGATACAGATCTAGATCAATTGTACCGTGAAAGTTTGAATCGTGTAGTCTCTTATAAAGTAAGAGTACCAAGAGGTATATATTCTGTTAATATAAAATTATCCGAAAATTATTATAATGAGGCTGGAGATCGTTCTTTTGACATTTTTGTTGAAGATTCTATATGGGTTTCTAATATTGATATCTATTCTCTTGTTGGTATGCATAGCGCTTTAGATACTACTTTAAATGGAATAATAGTGGATGATGGTATTTTAGATTTGTATTTTTCTGCAGTGAGTTATGGTGAGGGTTATGAATACGCAGGTCCGGTCTTAAGTGGACTAGAAATAAATCTAATGGAGGCACTTTCTATCCATACCTCAGATCTTACTGAATTTGCACTTTTAAGTGTGTATCCAAACCCGTTTAATAATAAGCTAACAATTCCCATTGAGCTAAAAAAGCATGAGTTAGTTAGTGTTGAAGTTTTTAATATTAATGGCCAATTAATTGAAAATATTTATGATGGATTATTACAGGCTGGTAAACATAATTTAATTTGGAATGCGCAGAATGTATCTAGTGGGTTATATATTATTCAAACTAGAGTCAACAATAAGATCAAATATGAAAAAACAATTTTACTTAAATAATTTATTTTACATTGCCTTTTTTATCACGGTTTTATCCTCAAAACCATATAAAGGTGGAGAATTAAGAACTGAAGATTCATTTCGGTACGGTAGATTTGAAGTTAGAATGAAATCCGCTCATGGCAATGGAGTCGTAAGCTCATTTTTCACCTATAGAGATTTTTGGGAAGAAGGTTTAACAAGCAATAGCCATTGGAATGAGATTGATTTTGAATGGCTTGGGAATTATGATGATAAAGTGCAAACCAATTTAATAATTCAAAACACGTGGGATCTTCCTGAGCTTGTAGATTTGGATGTAAATCCTCATGATGATTTTCATACTTATGCGATTGAATGGACACCAGTAAATGTAAATTTTTTTATTGATGATCAATTAATTCGGTCCGTTACCAATTTTTATACAGATTCATTATATCATTACCAAAAACTGATGATGAATATTTGGCAGCCAACATATGAAGATTGGGTTGGCGAATTCGACTCTAGTATTTTACCTGTATATGCATTTTATGATTGGGTTAAATATTATGCCTATGTTCCAAATTCAGGTAATGCTGGAACAGATAATGATTTTATTTTGTTGTGGACAGATGAGTTTGATTATTATGATGCTTCTCGGTGGGATAAAGCAAATCATACCTGGGATGGAAATAATTGTGACCTTATTTATTCTAATGTTGTATTTGAGTACGGATATTTAATTTTATGTTTAACAACTTCGTCAAATACAGGGTATAATGGAGATCCACTTGAGGTTCAGTTAGATCCCTTGCCAAATACTATTTCCATTGGTGCTCCCTTTCCTAATCCTTTTAATAATAACGTTGTGTTTCCTATCTATGGTATAGAATCTGGCTTTGCAGAATATTCTATTTATGATATTACAGGAAAAAAAATAAGGTCTGAAAAAAGTTTAGTTATAGATAGAGGAGCCAATAATGTTTTTTGGGATGGAAGAGGTAAAAATGGTAAAGAAGTTTCTTCAGGTACTTACTTTTTTCAAATAAAAAATAAAGATTACATTGAGATAAAGAAGGTTGCCTTTTTAAAATAATTTTTTTTCATTTATAAACATTAATACTTTATTAAAATAAAATTCTTAAAGGAAAAATAGTCATGAAATATTTTTTAAGCATAGTTGTATTACTTTGCAATTTTTTATTTTCTAATGATATTCGTGTAGATCAATATCAGCTAGAGAATGGTATGACTGTAATGCTAAATGAAGATATGGAAGCATCTGGGGTTTACGGTGTGGTAATTGTGAAAGGAGGTGGGAAGCAAGACCCTGCGGATGCTACGGGAATTGCTCATTATCTTGAGCATATGCTTTTTAAAGGAACGACTGAATTAGGTACAGTAGATTATAAAAAGGAAAAAGTTTATCTAGATAGTATAGCCCTTTTTTATGATAATCTAAGTCTAACAAAATCGGAGGATAAAAGATTAGAGATTCAGAAAAAAATTAATGAACTAAATCTTAAAGCTTCAGAATATGCAATCCCTAATGAATTTGATAGAATTTTAGAAGGAATGGGTGGGACAGGAATTAATGCTTTTACAAATAACGATGTTATTGCTTATTTTAATCAGTTTCCACCGCATCAAATGAATAAATGGCTGGAGGTAAACAGCCATAGGTTTAAAAATCCAGTTTTTAGATTGTTCCAATCTGAGTTGGAAGTAGTATATGAAGAAAAAAACAGGGCAATGGACAACCCTTTTAGAAAGCTAATAGAGGAATACTTTGAATATTTTTGGAAGAAACATCCCTATGGACAACAGACTGTAATTGGAACGGTAGATCATTTAAAAAATCCTTCCCTTACAAAAATGCGGGAGTATTATGATAAATATTACATCGCTAATAACATGTACTTACTTTTAGCAGGAAACTTTAATGCAGAGAATGTTAAATCTCAAATAGAAGCTACTTTTGGACTTCTCAAATCAGGGCCTAATCCAGAATTTGTAAGTGTTGATGAAGATCCTTTTGATGGTAGAGAAGTAGTGAAAAATAGACTCACACCTGTGCGTTTTGGTATTTTAGGATTTAGAGTCCCACCTAACAGTCATGTGGACACGGAAAAAATTCAGGTCATAAAGAACCTTTTGAACAATAGATCTTCTACAGGGCTACTAGATAGATTAAGCATAGAAAACAAATTGACTTCTTCATCGGCTATTGATGGATTTGGTGGGGCAGACCATGGATCCATGGCATTTATTTTTATACCAAAGTTAGTATTCCAAACTTTTAGAGGTGCTGAGAATCAAGTTCTTGGGCAAATAGAGAAAATTAAACAGGGGGACTTTAGTGAAGAATTTTTAGAATCCGTTAAGCTTTCCATGATTCAGGACTATGAAACGGGGCTTGAAAATGTGAGTAATCGTCTCTCGTATGCTCTTGAAGTTGTGAATTACAAAAAGACTTGGGAAGATATTTTTAATTATCCTAAAACTATTGAATTGATAAAAAAAGAGGATGTAGTCAAAGTCGCAAACAAGTATTTCAATGATAATTACTTGGTATATCAATCTAGGATGGGCTTTCCTAAAAAAGTCAAATTAGACAAACCTCCCTTTAAGGCGATAAAGGCAAAAAATTCTGAGACAGTATCTGCATATCGAAAGAAAATAGAGGACCTTTCAGAAGATCAAATTGAATTTAATTTTGTTGATCTTGAAAAAGATATGATTTATGAAGAGATAAGCAATAATTATCATTTGTATCATAATACGAATCCAAAGAATTCAATTTTCACTATGAAAATTGAATTCGGTATAGGAACTAAAGAGGATCCAACATTACAATATGCTGTTGAGTTGGGTAATATGATAGGAAATGAAAAATATACTTTTAACGTACTAAAAGAAGAATTACAAAAGATTGGAGCGACCATTAATTTTTTTAGTTCAGGAGATTATTTTGGCTTGGATATTAAAGGCTTTGATAAAAATTTTCAAAAAACAATGAGTATGACTAGTGAATTTTTGAAGACTATGAAGGTAAGAAAAGAAGATAAAAAGAAAATGAAAAAGCTGATTCAGGGTAGTACTCTGGAAAGAAGATTTGAAGGCAGAAATGCATCAACAAAAGGTAATGCCCTTAGAGATTATGCTTTATGGGGTCAAAACTCTAATTTTCTTAAACGATCTACAATCCAGGAAGTCAAAAAAATGGATACAGAATTTTTGTTAGAAAAAATTTCATCTGCAATGAAAGTTGAAACAACGGTGTTTTTCACAGGGACATTAGATTTTAATGAAGTGAAGAATTCTGTAAAGAAAAACCTAATTCTCAATAAACAATTAAAAAAGTCATTATCTCCAATTGTTTATGAACAACAGCTTAAAGGTAAAAATACTATTTATTTTTATAATGATAAAAAAGCTGTTCAGAGTCAAATTCATATTCTTATACCTGGATCACAGATGGAATTAAATGAAAGACTAACTTCGAGAACTTTTAACAAATACTTTGGAAGTGGCATGAGCGCTTTAGTTTTTCAGGAAATAAGAGAATTTAGATCTCTTGCCTATTCGGCATATGGCATATACCAAGCTCCATGGTATTTAGATGGTAAAGGATATTTCAGGGGTTATATAGGAACTCAAACAGATAAAACGGTTGATGCGATAGGCGCTTATCTTGAACTTTTAAAAGATATGCCTGAAAAACCTTTAAGAATTGAAGGTATTAAATCTGGGTTATTGCAATCCCTTGTTACTTCAAAGCCTAATTTCAGATCTTTAGCTCTGACTGGAAGAAATTGGAAAAAACAAGGGTATGCTGGAAATCCTAATCAGTTATACAAAAATAATTATGAATCTGTAGAATTTCAGAACGTTGTTAATTTTTATGAGGATAACCTTAAGGGGAAGCCTTATACAATAGCAATTGTTGGAAATAGGGAAAAAATAGATATGCAAAAACTTGCTGAGTTTGGTCAATTGATTGAAGTTGAGAAAAAAGATATTTTTAATTAATTAAATATTATGCATTGGTTTTTAGTTCCATTTATTTTTAGTATACTTTTTTTTTGTTGTGTTGAAACTGAACAAAATATTGCATCAAATAATGATAGCATAGTAAGCAATGCTAATTGGGATCAAATATGGAATGATGAATTTAATGGAGATGAGCTTGATCCTAGTAAGTGGAATAAGTTGAGTTGGAGACCAGGGTGGGTCAATAATGAACTACAGGCATACACAAATAGAGATACAAATATATTTTTGGAGAATGGGTTTTTAATTCTACAAGGGCTAATAGAGCCTGGATATTCTGGTACAGATTATACTGGTTCTAATTATACTGCCGATTATACTTCAGGAAGAATTAATACAGATAATAAATTTTCAAGGACATATGGACGATTTGATATACGAGCTAAATTGCCAAAAGGAAAAGGGTCTTGGCCTGCGATCTGGATGCTTGGTGAGAGTATCTCATCAATTGGTTGGCCAGCATGTGGAGAGATTGATATTATGGAACACGTTGGTTTTGATAAGGGTATGATCCATGGTTCGGTTCATACTGAAGATTATAATCATATGTATAACACACAAAAATCTGGATCAAAATTTTTAGATACTGCTACAGATTCATTTCATGTTTATTCTCTTGAGTGGAGTCCCTATTATTTACGTTATTTAATTGATGGTGAGTCATTTTTCTTTGTTTATAATGATAGCAATGGAGATAATGGAAAATGGCCATTTAATAATCCTCATTATATTATTTTAAATCTTGCCATTGGTGGAGATTGGGGTGGTGTAGAAGGTGTATCGGTCAGTGCTTTTC
>CETG01072131.1_pt1 | contig 13748 bp, 10 predicted proteins | sample 361471 | NCBI WGS metagenome assembly CETG01 (sample SAMEA2622696, study PRJEB7988) | marine metagenome | isolation source: saline water (ENVO:00002010), including | reverse complement strand
GCCAACAATTATAGGACCATAAAACAATGAAAGTAATAATAATATACTATTTTGTGAAATTGCATTTAAAAAAGCACTAAAAGCTTGAAACTTTGGAAATCTAATATAATTTTTAGCTACTACTAACAATTCATTTTTAATAAGATCTCTAAAAGTATTAATTAATATTTGATAATGTGGAATAATTAAAAATAGTAAACTGATAAATGAACCAATAATCACTCCCCACAATAATCCAAAATTTTCTATACCATAATGATAAAATAATATCTGTAATAGAGTAACAATTATTGATCTAAAAATTTTAATAACAGACATATACTTATATTTTTTATTTCTATTATTATATTGATTAATTGATGATATTATAGATTCAATAAATATACCGAATGGGATAAATAAAAAAATTATTTTTAAATTAAAATTTTTAATAAATAAAAAGGCTATTAATAAAGATAAGAAAAAGAAGAAAATATTTATAATAATTGATAAAGCCAAAAGATTTAATGCTGTCTGCCTTTCATCAGGCAAAACTATGGCTAGCTCATATTTACCCGATGAAATAGTCCAAAATATACCAACAATACTTAAATATAATGCTAATATACCAAAACTTTCAGGATTATATATCCTTGTAAGAACAGGTGTTCCTAAAAATAATATTAATTGAGAAAGAAACGTTCCTGATGATAAAGTCAAAACATTGTTTATGAATTGAGATTTAAACAATATATTTAATCAGATGAATTATCTGCATAATAATATTGATAATAATTATAATAGTAACCAGCACCATATGAATATTCTTCAGTCATAGCATTCATAACGACACCTGAAACTGCAAAATCTGTTTGTTCAAGAGCGGTTACAGCACGATTAAATGCACCTTTCATAGTAACACCTGCTCGTACAACCATAACAAATTGATCTACATATTTCATAAGAACATATGGATCTGTTACCGCAATTAAAGGAGGTGAGTCAAATAATATTATATCAAATTCTTCTTTATATTTATCTAAGAATTCTTTCATTTTAGCAGAATCTAATAATTCTGATGGATTCGGAGGATTAACACCAGATGTAACTACACTTAAATTATCTATATCTGTAGACTTTAATATATTAATATCTGTATTACCATCTACTAAAAACGATGTTAAACCAGGAGTTTTATCAACTTTAAAGACCTTATGAATAACAGGTTTTCTTAAATCTGAATCTACCAATAAAACTTTCTTTCCTAAATTTGCATAAGTTATAGCTAAGTTTGCAATTGTAGTAGTTTTTCCTTCACCAGGACCAGAGCTACTGACCAAAATAACTTGGCATTGATTAGCTTTATTTTTTGATGTATACATTAAGCTTGTTCTTAAACTTCTATATGCTTCAGATATAGGAGATTTAGGATCTTCATGAGTAATTAATCTTCTTTGCAATTTTTCAATATCTTTGTTTTTCCTATGGTATATTTTTTTAGGTTCACGATTATTTTTTCCTCTTCCAATTGCAGGGATTATACTTAATACTGATAAACCTCGTCTTTCTATCTGTTCAATTGATTTAATTGTATTATCAAAATATTCAATAATTATGGCTACAATTACTCCAAAACTAATTCCTAATAAAATACCAATAGCTATATTAATTTTTTTATTCGGTTTAATTGGAACTTGATTAATAGTAGCTCTATCTACAATTCTAATTTTCCCAATTTTAGAAGCTTCTCCAATCCTAGCTTCTTCTAATTTTCTCCTCATAAAGCTATAAGTTTCAGCATGTATAGACCTCACTCTCTCAAGCTTTGTATATTCAAGAATTTTTTTGGGTAAATTAATAAGTTTTTGATCGTATGAATCAACTATTCTTTTATATGAAACAGCTTTTGATTCCAATCCAGATTTAATGGATTGTATACTTATCATACTATCTATTAAAGTCTGCCTAAATAATATGGGATCTGCAACAGCTATACCATTTTCAATAAGCTCTCTAGTTTCTTCTCCAAGCTTATCCTTTAATAAAGAAATTTTATTTTTCAAATCTGCAACAGCAGAATGTTTATCACCATATTGTGTCTGAGTCGTTATTAATTCACTTTCCTTCACTATCAATTCATTTCTTAATGCAGATAGTCTCGCATTAATTGTGCTATTAACTTTGTCTACTAAATTAATTTCATCTGAAGTTAACTGTTTATTTAAATAATTCTCTCTCTCCTTCATTATATTTATTTCTGCTAAAGTATTATTATAAATAGTTTCAAACCCTGTTAAATTTTCTAGTAATAATGCTGAATTTTCATCAAGCCCAAATATTTTTTCATCTTCTTGAAATTTTTTCAACCTTTGTTCGATTTCATTAAGCTCTAATTCTTTTTGATTGAGTTGATCTATTAAAAAAACTTTTAAATGGTTCATCTCACCTGTTGCCCATTCTAAATCACGTTTTTTATAGACATCTATAATAGTATTAACTAAAATAGCTGCCTCTTCAGGACTATTGCTAGTTATAGATATAGATATAGCGTCAGTATTTCTTTGATTTGTTACTTTCATAGAAGATGAGAGAGCTAGAATATATTTATCTATTAAATTTTGGTCTAAATCTGTCTCTAAATTAATTAAATCTTGATATTTATCTAATAAACCTAATGTTAAATATTTTCTATATTTTCCAGGCTCATATGGCCTTGTTCCTAATAAATATAGATTATTACTATAATCACTTGATAGTAATTGGTTTATTGCTAATTCTGCTGTAGTTCTTGATTTTAATATTTGAATTTCATTCTCTATATAATTACGATTTGCGCCTAAATTAAAATCAAGCATTGACATTGATTTTTGATCTTCGCTAATCATTATTATGCCAGTAGATTCATACACATATTTTGTAATTAAAGTAAAATAAACAGATAAAAATATAACTATAGAAAAAATTATTGATATAATTTTAGTATGTTTTTTTAATGCAAAATATAATTCTTCAAAAGAATATCCATCATCTTTAAGGGTTGTATTATCTGGTTTATTTATCATTAAGAATTAATCTGTTCTTTCTAATGTAAGTGCAACATTTAATATACCTAGCAATACTGCTGGCAAGGATGAACTAAATAAAAACCTTGATAAAACTTTCTGTTCAATATAGATTGTATCCTTTGGCTTCAAAACGACTAATTCTTTAAATGATGAATTTGAATCAAAGGATTCATTGAGGTTAATTATTTTTTTCGTTCCGTCATTACTATAAATAATAATTTTACGTAAATTAGAACCATTCAAATAACCTCCAGCTATAGATAAAGCGCTCATAATATCAATTCCATCATAAACTAAATATGTACCCGGAGATTTAACATGGCCTAATATATTTATATTCATTCTAAGAACACCATCATCACCCGCTATATATTCTTGATTAGATATATATATATTCTTTGAAAGAAGATTATTCGAATAGGAGATACTACAAAAAACAAATGGCACTAATATAAATAATAATATTTTTTTCATTTTTCTGACCTATTATCTAACGAAATTTACCTTTAATTATATCCAATAAACTATTCTTTTGTTTGTTTTTCTGAGCTTGAATTATTTCAATTTTTTTTCCCAATAATAATGACTCAGCATTTTCCTTTAATTGATTTACTAAATTAACTGTATATATTTTTTCTAAGCAATTATATGCATCTAATAGACAAAAGTTTCTTTTTTTATTATTGTGTGCATCTGAACCAATTATATGAATACCATAATCATTAATAATACGATAACTAATTTCTTGAGTTTTTTTACCGAATAGACCTAAAACACTACCTGCATCTAATTGTAATATATAATCTTTTGAAATCCATTTCTGTAATTCTTCTAAATTATTTTGAATAAATCTATATCTTTCAGGATGAGCAATAATAGGAGTAACACCTTTTAATTGTAATTCGAACAATACTTTTTCATATCCAATTGGGAAAATATTAGTTGCGAACTCAATGAGCATATACTTATTATTACCAATTGTTAAAAATTTATTATCTAAAATATCAACTAAATTAGGTAAATAAAATACCTCAGCTGATAAATGTAATTTAATATTAATCTCTCTTTTATCTAATTCAAGTTGAAGTTTTTCTAACTGATCCTTTAAAAAAGAATATTCTGTATTTTTTTTATCCATTTTAGGATGCTGAAAATGTACTGTATTAACAACATCAGTTATACCTTGATTGGCTGCATATTCAAGCATAGAAATACTTTCATCAATTGTTTTAGAACCATCATCAACATTGGGTAGTATATGATTATGAAAATCAATCATTGAGAATTATATTTTTCATACCAAGTCACAAATTGATTCAAACCATAATCAATATCAATTTGAGGTGAAAAATTAATTAATTTTTCTAGCTTACGACAATCCGAACTAGTATTTTCTACATCACCTGGCTGTTTAGGAAAATTCTCTATAATAGCCTTATTATTTATTAGATTTTCCAATTTTTTAACAAAATCAATCAAATTAATACTATTATTACCTCCAATATTTAAAACTTCACAATATTTATCATTATTTTTAAATTTATTAAATAATAAAAAAATTGAATGAGTTATATCATCAATATAAGTAAATGCCCTTTTATGCTTACCTTTATTATATATTTTTATTTTTTTTCCATTTGATATAGCTTTTGTAAAGCTATAGTATGCCATATCAGGACGCCCCCAAGGACCATAAACAGTAAAAAATCTTAGTCCAATACTATTTATTTGATACAAAGAAGAATATGTATGCGCTATTATTTCATTAGAAATTTTTGTAGCGCCATATAAGGACTCAGGCTTATTACATAAATCATTTTCATTTAAATTTTTATCATTATTACCATAAACAGAACTAGATGAAGCATAAAAGAAAGATTTAATATTATAATCTTTACAACACTCTAGAATATTGACAAATCCAGTAATATTAGAATTAATATATAAAAAAGGGTTTTCTAATGAGTATCTAACACCTGCTTGAGCAGCTAAATGGATTACATGTTTAATATTATTTTTTTTAAAAATATCAGATATTTTTTTATCCGTTATATCTAATTTATAAAATATAAAATTTTTACTTTTAGATAATACATTTAATCTATCTTCCTTTAATTTTGTATCATAATAGTTATTAATATTATCAATGCCTATAACATTATATCCTGAATTCGAAAATTTAAGCGCAATATGGAAACCTATAAAACCAGCACACCCTGTAATAAGAATATTATTATTCATAATATTAAATAAAAATTAATTAAATATGTTATCTTCACTATAAATTTTATCCTAGAACTGTTGTATTATAGTTATATTTTTTCTTTGCATAAATTGTTAAAATTATATTCCATAATATAATACCTGTACAGTTAGCATATGCCAATCCAATTATTTCATATCTAGGTAATAATAAAAATGATAATAAAATACTTATTAACAAAGATATTGCTATAGTTTTAATAACTATTTTTTCTTTACCCGTCATAATTAGACTTAATCCTACCGGACCACAAAATGAATTAATCAAGTTAGCAAATACAAATATAACCAATACATCTGATAATATAATAAAATTCTGACCATATAAACCTAAAATATCATCTCGAAATAATAACATAGGGATAGTTAAAAAAATAGATATTAAAAAACCAAACCTTGCTCCTAGAGTTAAATTATTTTGAAAATTTTTCATATTATTATTCAAATAATCTTCTGATAATTTAGAAGCTAAAACTTTATTAGTCGTTGATAATCCAAAAGATGTAAGAAAAGCAATATTTATAACTGTAGTATAATATCCAACATATTCTACTGAATAGTAAATTGACAATATTAGAGGGCTAATTTTGGACATAAATAATAATAAACCTGATAATAGCATAAAATTATATGAACTAAGCATCCATTTCTTAATCTCATATTTAGGTTTTATATTATAAAAAATAAATAAATTTCTTTTTTTTATAGAAATAATCAAAAAAGATATAACATATCCTATTAGTAAAATTTTAAATAATAAAGTAAGGCTATTTGTATAATAATTAATTTTACCATTTATAAAAAACAAAATTATAGAAAAAAATGGAGGAAATATATGAAATATCAATCTTGAAGATATAGTTTTATTTAGCGCTTGGAGCTGGAAAGAAAATAATTCTACAATCATTCTAATGATAAACCAAATAGTTATATAAAGAAAGCTCAACTGAATATTAGAATAATTACTATATATAATAAAGGGGAAACATAAAATACATACTAAAAGACTAAATAAAAATGTTCTTAAATAAGAAAAATAATAAAAACCCTTTAATTTACTTTGATCATTATCAGATAATATTATTGGAATTTTTTTTAAAGAAAAATTTTCAATACCAAACTTTGCCAATATACTTAAAATTAAAAATAAATTTGTCACGAAAGAAAAAAGACCAAATAAATTATCTCCAAAAAATCTAGCTATAATAATATTTTGGATTAATAGCAATAAAGTCCCTATACCAGTAAGTATAAACGAAAACATGCTATGATTTAATATAAAATTATTTTTTTTGATAAAAGTTTTTAATAGTAGAAATTATTATATCTTGATTATCCTTAGATAAATAAGGGTGCATTGGAATACTAAGGATAGTATTACTTACATCATCAGAGACTTTATATTCTCCAAATGATACATTTTTATAAATATCTAACGTATGAAATGGCTTATCATAAAATACAGCTGTAGGGATATTAGCATCATTAAGTATTTTAATTATTTCTGATCTATTACTTAAAACTTGAATTGAATATTGAGCCCAAGCAGAAAGATGATTAGTTCTAACGTATGGTATTTTAACATATTCATCTAAATGGTTATTATAGTATTGAGCAATATTATTTCTTAATTCTAATTCTTTATCAAATATTTTCAATTTATGCAATAAAATGATTGCTTGAAAAGTATCTAGCCTACTATTTAATCCTATTCGAACATTATCATATTTATCTATACCTTGACCATGTACTCTAATAGATCTACAAATTTCTGCAAGTTTTTGATTATTTGTAAAAATAGCTCCACCATCACCATAACATCCCAATGGTTTAGCTGGGTAAAAAGATGTTGCAGCAACATCTCCAAAAGAACATGATTTTTGATTATTGTGAGAAGCTCCAAAGGATTGCGCAGCATCTTCTATAAGAATTAAACCATATTTTTTAGCAATTTTTCTTATTTTATTATATTCACATATTTGACCAAATAAATTAACTGCAATAATAGCCTTTGGTAAAAAATTTTCATCTTCAATAGTTTTTATTATTTGCTTTTCTAATAAAGATGGATCAATATTATAAGTATCCTTATCAATATCAACAAAAACTGGAGTTGCACCAACTAAAGATATTACCTCAGTAGTTGCAAAAAATGAAAAATTAGTAGTAAATACTGCATCTCCTACACCTATATCATTTGCCATAAGAGGTATCAATAAAGCATCAGTACCAGATGCACATGTGATGCATTCTTTAACACCTACATACTTAGCCAATTTACTTTCTAATTCAAATACCTTTTCACCTAAAATAAAATCACCTTTTTCTAAAAGGTTTAATATATCTTTATTAACATCCTCTTTAATCAAACTATACTGACTATTTAAATCAATAAATTTAATGTTTATAATCTCCTATAATTTTTATTATCATAGATACCTTTCAAATCATAAATTAATGATTTCTTATTTTTAGTAAATTTTTTCAAATCTAAATTAATAAACTGATCATGCGCTACCGCAACTATAATACAGTCATAATATTTCTTTTTAATTTGATTATAATCTATAAGTTCTACACCATGATTATTATATACCTGTTCTTTTGAAGCAAAAGGATCATAAACCTGAATATTCATATTCTTTTTCTTTAAATTCTTATAGACGTCAAGTACTTTACTATTTCTAGTATCAGGACAATTTTCTTTAAATGTAATTCCAAGAATCAGAATATTAACTTTTGACATACCTACTTTATTATCTAAATAATAATCAATAATATTATTAGAAATATATTTAGATAATGAATCATTTAATTTTCTACCTGCTTTCATTATACTAGGATTATAACCAATTTCTTTTGCTTTATGAATTAGATAATAGGGGTCAACACCTATACAATGTCCTCCTACAAGACCAGGACTAAAAGGCAAAAAATTCCATTTACTACTTGCAGCATCTAAAACATCTTTAGTATCTATATTCATTTCATTAAAAATAATAGATAATTCATTAACAAAAGCTATGTTTATATCTCTTTGACAATTTTCAATAACTTTCGCAGCTTCAGCAATTTTAATACTATCTGTTTTGTATGTTCCTGCACTAACTATACTTTTATATAAATTATCAACTTTAATAGCTGTACTAGAATTAGAACCACTTGTAATTTTAACTATTTTAGTTAAAGTTCTTTTTTTATCACCAGGATTAATACGCTCAGGACTATAGCCACAAAAAAAATCTTTATTATATTTTAGACCTGATTTTTTTTCTAATACAGGAACACAATCTTCTTCTGTACAACCTGGATATACTGTGGATTCATAAATAACAATATCATTCTTTTTCAAAACTGAAGCAACAGATGATGTAGCATTCAATAACATTCTTAAATCTGGCCTATTATTTTTATCTATTGGAGTAGGAACAGATATAATAAAATAATTACATTTTGCAATATCTTGTAAATTGGATGTTAAGCTTAATTTAATAGCTGATTGAATATTACGTTTTGTAACTTCACCAGTTGAATCAATACCATTTGTTAGTTCATTAATTCTATCAATATTAGTATCATATCCTATAGTTTGATATTTTTTACCAAATTCTACAGCTAATGGTACTCCGACATATCCCAATCCAATAATTGCTATTTTTTTACGCATAAAGATTATAAAACATTATTACTTATAAATATAATTTAATAATTATTCCTTATCTAAAAACTGATAATTATAATATACAAAAAATAAGCCACCTAAAAACATATAAGGAACAAAAGTTATCAAATGTAAAATAATTGCAAATTCTATTTGATATAATGAACTTCCTAATATTGTCATTGCATAAATGACTCCAGATTCAAAAGTTCCTATATTAGATGGAGATGCAGGGATAGATAAAGCCAAAGAACTAATAAACAAAATGAATATACACTCAACAATACTAAGATTTAATTGGATAGAAAACTGGACACAATAAACCATTACAACATAAATTGACCATATAACAATAGTATAAATAATAATTGGAAAAATATTATGAAGACTTAAACCTCTAAATCCTTCAATAATATTATTTAAAATTAATAATAATTTATTACTACCATTATAAATAAACTGATATTTATGAATAAAGATTAAAATAATTAATAACAATATGAAAAGGATAATCAAAATATTAATATTATATAAAGAATTAATATAAAATTCATTTATAAGTGCTTGACCAAAAAATAAAAAAACTAAAAATAAAAATATCATACCTACAAAATCCAAAAATCTTTCTAAAACTACTGTACCAAAAACAATAGATTTTGAAATATGATAATGTTTAGACACAAAAACACAACGCATCAATTCCCCAGCTCTAATTGGTAAAACACTATTACCAAAATATCCAATTAATTGATAACTAAATAAATTTCTAATAGAAATTCTATTTTTAGTAAATAATAATTGCCATCTTAAGGATCTTATATAAACTGATAATAATAATAGCAATATTGCATAAGCGATATAAATAAAATTAATTTCAGAAATCACATGAAATAATTGTTTTAATTCTAAATTTTGGAAAGCATAATATGAAAATATAATACTAATTAAGATTCCAATAATAAATTGCCAGTTAAACAGACTTTTAATTTTCATTTCTTAAATCATATTTAAAATATTCTTCATTGAATATAAAAAAATTATCAGAGTCAATAAGTTTAATATCAATATCAACTATTTTCATACTAAATTGGCTAGATTCTATATATATAGAATCCATAATTGAACATTCATTATTATAAGCTATTTCTATTTGATTAAGACCTAATTGATTTTGGATTATATACTTATTATTCAAATAATATATATCATTATTATTAATATTTTTATATTTATTATTAAAAATTGAAAAAACTACATTATGTAATATAGTATCAGGATTATCTATATAAAGTTGATTAGTATTTTTAAAAATTCTTATACTTTTTTTTTGATCTAAAATAAAAATTTGCTTATTATAATCAATTCTAAATTGACTATTATTTTTATCTATAAATAAAATAATATCTTCAGAAGTTCCTTTACCAGAAACAGCTGATGCCTTAACATTAATAATTTTATCATTAATTGGGTCTAAATTTTGACTATACCAATAATCAATACAATCATAATCTACCGTATAAATAAACCTAGGGAAAAGTAAACAGATAAATAAAAATAACTTAATCACCAAAAATCTCAGTAATATATGCATGATCAACGAGTACTTCTCTAGCCTTACTTCCACTATAGCCGCTAACAATTCCTAAAGATTCAAGTTCATCAATAAGACGACCAGCCCTACTATATCCAATACGAAATTTTCGTTGTAATAAAGAAACAGATGCCTGTTGAGCATCAACTACTAATATTGCAGCATCCTTTAATAATTCATCTTGGTCTCCAGATATATCAAAATCAGCATTGGAATCCATTTTTTTAATTTCAGGCAATTTAATTTCTTCAGGTTTTGGCTGAGAAGTAATATGTGCCATTACCTTTTCAATCTCATCTAAAGTAATATAAGCATTATGCACTCTAATTGGAGAAGCTGAACCTGGTAATAAAAACAGCATATCACCTCTACCTAATAATTTTTCAGCACCCATTTGATCAATAATTGTTCTAGAATCTATTTTTGATGAAACTTGAAATGATATTCTTGCAGGGAAGTTAGATTTAATTAATCCAGTTATAACATCAACAGAAGGTCTTTGAGTTGCAACGATAAGATGCATACCTACAGCTCGAGCTTTTTGAGCTAATCTTGTAATAGGTTCTTCTATGGCTCTACCTGAAGTCATCATTAAATCAGCCAATTCATCAATAATTACAACTACATATGGAATATTTTCTAATGAAGAATCCAAATTCTTTTTTTGATGATATTCATCTATATTTCTTACTCGAACATCAGAAAAAACTTGGAAGCGTCTTTCCATTTCATTAATAGCAGAATTTAAAATACTAACTGAATTTTCTGATGTAGTCATAACATATTCATCTAATTTCTTAGCAGTAATAAGATGATAACCAACTAAAGATTTATAAGTTGTAAGTTCTACCTTTTTAGGATCCATAAGTATAAATTTCACTTCATCTGGTTTTGCATTATATAATATTGATATGATAATTGTATTTATACATACGGATTTACCAGCACCTGTTGCTCCAGCAACTAATAAATGAGGCATTTTATTTAATTCAAAAAAGAAGGCATCTCCAGTTGTAGTTTTTCCCAATGCAATTTTAAGTTTTGATTTATTATCTACATATTTTCTAGAATTTATAATACTTTTTAAATATACAATTGAAGGTGATTCGTTAGGCAATTCTACACCCACTGATTTTGAACCTGGAATTGGAGCTATAATTCGAACTCTTTTACCTCCCATTATTCGTGATAAATCTTCAGATAAATTAGTAAATTTATTAACCCTTACTCCTTCAGCAGGTTCTATTTCAAATAATGTGATAACAGGCCCTGGAGATATCTTTACTATATTACCGGATACACCAAAAGAATTTAAAGCATAAGATAATTGATCAGCTTTATCTTTTAAATATGTCTCATCATGATTAACGACCTCTATAGGATCATCAAGAAAATTTGAATTTGGTAACTTATAACTGAGATATTTATTCTCTTTTGCAATTTTTGCATCATAATCTCCCTTTTCAATATCAATTTCATCTTCTATTAATATTGATTCTTCATCATTATCATTATTATTAATTTCATTATCTTCATCTATGGGTTCTTCTATTTTTAGATCATCGGATTCTTCATCGAATTCTTTAGAATTATCAATTATTTTTTCACTATCAAGTTCTTCTACAACATTAATAGTAGGAGTATTCAATTCTTCAATATTATCCTCTTCTTTTTTATCTATTTTTATATATTTTTTAAATTTTATCTTATTCTTAGAAAAAGATAGAATTGAATTATATAAAATTTTAAGTTTTTTAAATAAAAAAGAACCTAGATTAGAAGTATTATCATAAATTGAAATTTGAAATATAAGTATTAATAAAGATACAAATAATATTAGCATAATTGCAGCACTACCAAAAGAACCAAAAATATCATTTAAAAAAGTAAAGATTGAAAACCCTACAATACCAGAAAGATGATTATAGCCAAATAAAGAAAATAAAGTAGATAGCCATAATGAACAAACGAACAAATATATTATTAATTTATAGAATTTAGCGATAGGCCTATTAGAGAATAATGCATATCCTATTACAGATAATATAAATGAAATAAAAATAGAAAAATAACCTAAAACCACATATTGATAATAGCCTACATAAATTCCAAAATATCCTAAAATATTAACAACTTGAGATTCATCTATCCCTGAGGGTTGCTCACTAGTATCATAAACTAAAATACTAATAAAACTTAGCAAGCTTATTAACATTAATACTAAACCTAATATTTCTTTTTTAATTATTTTCATAATTAAGAATGCAATGAATATTTTTTTATAAAGGGAGGTTTTACCATTTGAGCCTGATAAAATTTATTTCTTATTTTTATATTTATATTTTTTTCATTAATATAACGGGCATCAACAAATGCTAAACCTATTCCAGAATTTAATCCCATCGAAAAAGTGCCACTACTAACAATACCTATTTTTTTATTATCTAAATAAACCGAATAATCTTTTCTAGGTATAGCTTTCTCAAGCATTTTAAAACAAATTAATCTAGTAGAAGCTTTATCAATTTCTTTTTTGAAATATTCTTTACCTATAAAATCTTTTTTTGTAAAATCTACAATCCACTTCAAACCTGCTTGTATGGGATTAATTTGATCTGACAAATCATTACCATATAAACAATATTTCATTTCAATTCTTAAAATATCCCTTACAGCTAATCCACATGGCATAACATCATTTTCCAATAAAGTTTTCCATATTTTCATTATATCATTAGCTATTATTTCATATCCTAATTCACCAGTATACCCTGTTCTACTTATAATAACATCTTGATCAAATATTTTAAATGATTGAAAAGTATAAAATTTCATATTACTTAAATCAATTCCCAAACATTCCATTAATAATTTTCTACTTTTAGGACCCTGAACAGCTAAAATTGAATAATCACTAGATAAATTATCAATTTTAACATTATATGTATTATTTTGTAATAACCAATTATAATCTTTATCTATATTAGAAGCATTTACAACTATAAAAAAAGATTCACTATTATTTTTATAAACTATAATATCATCAATCACCTTACCATCCTTATTACAAAAAGCACTATATTGAGCACCGCCAGCCCTAATTTTATTAACATTATTAACTGTTACATAATTTAAAAATTGTCCTGCATTTGAGCCCTCTATCAATAATTGTCCCATATGAGAAACATCA
>CETG01016298.1_pt1 | contig 13757 bp, 5 predicted proteins | sample 361471 | NCBI WGS metagenome assembly CETG01 (sample SAMEA2622696, study PRJEB7988) | marine metagenome | isolation source: saline water (ENVO:00002010), including | reverse complement strand
TTTGCTGACCATATGAAAATACCAGCATTCCATAAAAAATCGCCACTATTAATGAATGTTTCAGCAGTTTCATAAGGTGGCTTTTCAGCAAAGGTTTTGACCTCATAAAATTTATTATTATTTTTTTTATATTGAATATATCCATACCCTGTTGCAGGATAAGTTGGTACAATTCCAATTGTAATTAAGGATGACTCTTCATTCTTTATAATTGTTTCAGCTAAAAAAATTGATTTTTTAAATTTATCTTTATTTTCAATAATCTGGTCAGCAGGATAAATACTCATTATAGCATTAGGATCTTTTTTATATAAATGAATTGCAGCTAGCCCTATTGCAGGAGCAGTATTTTTACCTTCAGGTTCTATAATAAGATTATTTTTTAAAATATTGGGGATTTCTTTATATATAAGTTGACATAATTGCTTTGAAGCAACAATATAAATTTTATCAATGGTTGAAAACTCTAATATTCTATCTATTGTTAACTTAATCATAGATTTATCACCAATAATTTTAAGCAACTGCTTTGGTTTAGTCTTTCGACTATATGGCCAAAAACGAGTTCCCGAACCACCCGCTAAAATAACGTGATACATATTTAATTTATTTCCATTGATAAACCTTCAATAATCCACCTTGCTCTAACCTCTATTGTATCAGGATAGACACTGAACTTTGCTGATCTTTTATATGGGTCCCAAGTACCTGAAAAATAACGATTTGAATCAATTGAATTTAATGATTCATATGCCCATAGAATATATTGCCCAGATGGTAAATTATTAAATTGATATTGATTATTTTCCATAGTTGTATAATAATTTAATTTACTTTTTATATTTTCTATATTTAAAACAATTTTTTCATTTCCTGAATATGTTATTTCCCCCATAATACTTCCTAGGTCTTCTTCATTTATTATATCATTTGTATAATTAATAGGCACAATTACTAAAGAATCCAAAAGTTCATTTTCATATATATCTTTAATATTATAATTAAATAATTGAACTTGAGTAAGCGAATCTAACATAGAAATCCTAAGGCTCATTGGATCTAAAAAATAATACTCCAAACTTAAAGTATCATTTTGAGTAATACCCCAAATTTTATAATTAGATACTGCCATACTCTCTGACTCTAAAATATTTTTCCATTTTTGAATAGGCTCAGAAAAATAAATATCTAATCCCATTTCATTTAATTCTGTGGATAATATTTTAGGTGAAATAGTATCATTGATTTCTGGTAAAATAAATTTATAATCAGGTGTATAATATGTTTCTAAATGATTACTCCTTTCTATGTTAATAGAAATGGTATCCCCTACTTTATAGGGTAATTTGTTGATTTTATCTTTCCAGGGTATAATATAATTTTCAAAATCCCCATTATCAAATTTAAGCTTGCCATATTGCATATTAAAAAAATCTATAGATTTGATTTTTTGATTTTCAATAGGTTTATCTATATATATCACCTCATTATCTAAAAATTCATTATCAGTTAAATCTAAATATTGACTACTTAACATACCATAATTTTGATATCTTATCTGTTCTTTAAAATTTGTTAATTTCCCTTCCATACCAACAATAGAATAAAGACCTGATTCTAAATAATTAAACAAAAATTTTCCATCATCATTCACTTCAACTATTAACTTTGGTTTGGATGAATCTGATATTGGAAAATGATATAATCCAGCTGTATAAAATGCCTTATTATCAATATTAAAAAAAGAACCAGAAATATATTTTTGTGGAATATAATTTTTAGTTGAGTAAACAATATTTAAAGGTGATTTCATCCCATTTCCTCTATAATCACGTATTGTTTTTGATATATTTATTCTATATATATTTTTATCAATTAAAATAGATTCCTTAAGTATTATAATGATTTTTTTTCCTCGTGTTTTAACCTTGTAATCAATTGAAGGATTTATTTTAATTGCGGCTGGTACTGATAGTGGATCAATTAATTCATTAAACAATATTTCAATCTTATCTAAATTGTTCAGATTTTTTGTTCCATTCTGTGGAAAAATATTTATTATTTCTGGACCCTCTAAATCCTCTGGTCCTCCACTCGCAGGCCCTTGAGCTGCACAGCCAAGAAAAACTATTAATAAAAATAACTTTGGGATTTTATATAATACCGATAGCATCTATACAAATTTACATAAATGCATATTTATCTATCAAATGAGAATTATTTTACAAGTAATATTTTTTGAGTTAATACTTTAGATTCTGATGTACATCTAATTAAGTATATACCACTATTATAATTTTCTGCATTCCAAATGATTTCATATGTACCTGCTGGCTGAAATGAATTAACTAATTCAACAACACTTCTTCCCATAATATCATATATTTCCATTTTAACATAAGATGATTTAGGTAACCCATATTGAATATTTGTAATTGGATTAAATGGATTAGGAAATGCAGGATATAATGTGAATTCTTTTGGAATTTCTAAACCATTAAAACTTAATTCACCTGTAGAAACAATTTCAGAAAATACACTTTCATTACCTGTAGTATCTGAGGCTGTTACAACAAACTCAGTTATCTCAGATGGGATATCAATAAGAAGATTAGAGTCATCCGTATCTTCTATGAAACTCCAATCAGAATTTTCAGTTCTAGAGTACACACTATAATATCCTAAATCTAATTCAGTATTTGAATCCCAGTCAAGCTCAACTAAAATATCAGCATAAACAGATAAAATCAATCCAGTAACTTGAGCTGGAGGATTATTATTAATAGAATACCCTGATACAACATTAGATTCATAATCTAAAAATCTAACCTTAAAATTATGCTCATTATATAATGTATCACCATTTTCATTTGTTGTTAAATCAGCAACCGTAGTTGTAACTACAGTATATAGGTCCAATCCATATGCACCAAATAAATCTACACTAATCCAAGGACCTTCATTAAACTGTCTGTAAATTTCATAAAAATAACCCTGAGGCTCATCATCTAAATAAATTGGCTCTATAGATAATATAACAACTCCTCCATCATCTTCAAGTTGATCTTCAATTGAAATAATTACAGGTAAACTATTAACTTCTGTTGTTGCACATACTAATGGAGATACTACAACTACCTCTTCATTTAATTTGGCATATATCTTATAACAATGCTCTTCACCTAAACCTAATAAAGTTCCATCAGCATTTTCAGTATGTAAATAACTTAATTCTGTATAATCATCCTCAACTATTATATTATCAATTTGTAACATATAAGAAAAATTACAATCTTCATCACAAGAATCATTTAAACTCTCATTTTCATCACATATATCATCACCACAATATAAAGGAGTATTTTCTAATCCTGTTCCAATAATCCAACTTGATGAAAGAGCTTCCAATTCTACTGTTTCCGAAAGATTATTAATAAAACCTATATTATCAAATTCAATTTCAATAATTTGTCCTATATTGCTAATATCATAAGAGGCATAAATATCAAATAATAATCCATTACCAATAGGAATATTTTGACCATTATTTGATGCATTAATCATATTAATATTATCATAAAAAGTTATATCCATATTTGCTTCTTCTGAAGAACCCCCAACAACATTATCAATATTTATTATATCTTCAGGTAATATTATCATATTAAAAGATTGAATGGGCTCAGAATTGGACATATTAACCTTTAAAATAACATTTCCTGAACCATTATCAACAATATCATTAACAACTATCTGTAATGTTTCTGAATCTCTTGATGATAAATCAGGCTCCTGCCAAGATAATTCTATTTGATGATATCCACCTAAAGCATTTAAATATAATGGCGCTTCTGGTTCAGGCTGCTCACCCTCACACTCATCGCCATCTCCTTCATTAGCTAATCCTGCTTCTTCACAGGTGCAAGTTGTCACCATTAATAACGTTTCATAACATCCATCTAAATTTTCATCTGACCAACATTCTTGATCAAATTCTCCTGGACCTTCACAAATACCACATTCATCTAATTGTGCATCTCCCCCACAATCACCAATACAATCAAATGGATTTACATCAATCTCAGTATTTGAACAATCTGGCCATTGATCATCACTATTTTCTACATATCCATCAGGCAATATACAATCTTCTATTGTATTTTCAGGGTCACCGTAGCCATCTCCATCTTCATCTAAGTAATAAATATTAGTATTAGTACATTCAAGACTAGCACAAGCCTCATTTGACAAAGGGGAGGAATATTCTAAACTAGTTGCTAAAACTGTATAACAGTATTCTTGACCCTCTACAAGTTGATTTTGGTCCACATAAAATGTATCTTGAATGCCTGATGCTAAAATATTTCCATCTCTTCTAATTGCATAATTAACAACACCTTCACAATCCTCAGGACAATTAAAATATGTTTCAGATCCTTCACAATCACCATCTCCACAATCACTTAACTCTACATCCAATCCTGCAGTCCAATAGGTAGTAACCCATGAATGACTAATTTCCTGAGGAGTTTCAGAATCATCTAGAAAAATTGTTAAAGATGGATCTCTATTAATTGCAATTTCTTGTCCTGTCATAGATAAATCATACGTCCCCTGAATATATAATAAAGCACCATGACCTGTAATAGGTGTACCCGTATTTTGTGCAAAAACCATACTCTCATTAATACTTATTGTCATATCTGCATTTAATGCTAAAACTTGTGCTGGGTTAATTAATGTCCCATTAAAATATGTTGCTATTGTATCTAAAGCATAGTCTCCATTTGTATTAAATTTTATACTGAATTGATTTATGGATTGACTTTCACCTTCACCTCCATTTTCAAGAAATATTTTAAAAACCATTCTTCCAATACATTCTTCACCATTACCATTTTCACCAGTTCCACAATCATCATCAAATCCTAAATCATCAACCTCTAAAACACTTAAAGTTAGTAACTCCCTATTATTATCTCTTTCTATATTGACTCCTACCTCATTCCAATTTAATGTAATATTATCATCATTCCCTATTGCATTTAATTCTGGGGGGTCTATTCCTAGACAAGACTGACCATTTCCTGAACATATAGAACATATATCCAAAGCAATCTCATCACAACAAGTCCCATTAATATCTAAAATAGCATTTCCTTGACAATCATTATTACAATCATAAGGTGAGATATCTACATCATTATTAGGACAATCTGGCCATTGATCAAAATTATTTGTTTGAAAACCTATCCATGGACAAGAATCTGGTGAATCAAAACAAGAATTACAAATATTTTGAGTACTATCAGGGTCACCATAACCATCACCATCACCATCATAATACATCACTGTAAAATCACAGCCCGTATTAATTCCGCAGATTGGAGACATGTCATCATTAATTCTGTTATCAGTATTTTGATAAAATAAATAATCTATAGGATTACCATTACCATCTAAATCTTCAATATCAAGGATACAATCATCTTGAGGACCTACACCACAAGATGAAATTCTATCCATAGAATTATTAAAACCATCTAAATCCTCTATATCATAAAGTACCTGAGTATCTATCGTATAACAATACTCCGTATCATACAATGCTGTCGTATCCTCAAAGAAGGTATTATCTATAAGCGTTGCTATTGTTGTAGGATTATTCTCATTTGAGGCCTGCCTTTTAATTCTATAAGCAATTAAAGGTGCACAATCACTTGCTTGCCCATCATAATGCGATTCATAGGCATCTTCACAACATTCAACTGAATTATAACAAAAATCATCATCTTTTTTCCCTACTTTATTGATATTCATAGATTCTTTATTCCATTCAGTATCTAAAAACTTATAATCATTTATAATAATACCATTTATATCTGCAAAAGAAGTTTGGGATGAATAATGAGAAATAATATCAATAAAATTATTATCATATTGACAATTTTTTTCTGTATCATTATTGTCAAAATTCAAATCATCAAAATATAATAATGGATTTGGGGTTTCATTGCATTCACCATTACTTATTTCATATTCATCTGGACATCCATCTAGACCATAATCAAAAAAAGGTTCAGGACCATCATACTGAAAGTTACCATTTGAATCAATATAAAATTCTTCTTCAGTCCAAATGCCATCTCCCATTGTATTACTATCCCAATCTAACCAAATATCACTATCTTCTAATTCTTGACATTCTATAATTTCAGGCTCAGCAGTTTGACATAGATTATAAAATGCATAACAAGCTGATCTATTATAAATATTTTCATTAAGAATGCATATACCTACAGAATTACAAGAACAATCATCATAATCTAGGCCATCTGGATCATCTGGTATACCATTAGGTCCAAATGGATGATATCTATCAGGGTCACTACAAAATTTTGGTTCTCCATCAGGTTCTGTCCCATAATTGTCTCCATAAATTGAAGGGCTACAATAACTACATATTGTTTTGTCATTAAATTGATCGCAATCGTTAAATGGTTCATTTAAATCATAAATACCATTATTATTTTGATCAGTAAAATCTTCGCTACGGTCCCATTTACAATTCCCATTTTCATCATTATAAGTTTCACCAGCATTAAATTTTAAATCATTATTAAAATCAAAAAATTCTTCTCCTAAAAAAACATCACAATCGGGGTCATTATCTCCATAATCAATACAATCATTGGAGTTTATATATGCTCTAAAAGTCGTTAATAAACCTTCACCTACCTCAATAGGGATATCTATCATTGAACCAAAAATTTGTCCATTACCTGTCATTTCTTGATTACTATAAGTAATAGTTACAGGCATACCAATATCTTCAGCTCTTCCTCCTTGACCTTCATTATTATAAAAAACAAGCAATTGAGAATTTATTTTGATATTAAAATTTCGAATAGGTACAGTATTTACCATCCCTAAGTGAATTTCTACAACTTCATATCCATTATAATTTTCATTTAAATCAATAACATCACTAATAAAAACCGCAACATCAGGACTATAACTATATTCATTTTGATAAAAATTAGGTGCTTCCCAATCTAATTCTATAGTTACATTATCATCTAAAATATTTGCTGTAAAAAATTCAATATCATATGTAGGGCCACACGCATCTTCACCACCACAAATTCCACAGTTATCTTCTATCAAGGGGCCATTAATATCATTTTCATCTGGTACGTGCCAACACAAAAAATCTTGGTCAAATCCACAATCCATATGTCCACCATATTCTCCATTATTAAAAAATGAACATTCATTTGCAAGAGAATTAAAAATAGGATTATTTTCACCATCCAATAAATATGGTTGAACACAGCCTCCTATGGGCGTTTCATAATCATCAGGAATATTGGGATCATTTGAACTATAACAACTACAACACCATCCGCATTCATCTTCCCAGGCATTTGGTATCACAATATTATTTTCAATATTACCACATTCTCCTGAACAATCTCTTGCCCCTCCATATACATATATAGGGGCACCATTATCCTCATAATCAGAAACATCTTCATAATATGATAACTCATTTCCAGTACTACCCAAAGCACAATAATCAGGACATACAATATCCTCATCAATAAATCCAGCAGAATTATGAGTTTCTACTGCCTCATAAATTGCACAACCTCTAACCAATTCATTTTGCTCACAATAATTATGATACATTTGATCGTAAGTTGCTAAAGTTATAGTTGAATCGACTAAATAACTCCATTCTACATTATCAATACTAAATTGATACGCTTGTACATCAGGGTCATTCCAATCAAAACAATCACCGGCACAGTCAATTGGATTATATCCCTCAATATTAGGGCAATCAGGCTCTGTATCTAAATTGTTTGGAACATAACCAGGTGGAGCTCCACATTGTTCTATAGAATTCCCATCTGGATCTCCTAAACCATCTAAATCATTATCTGGATAAAAAACTGCTGTTATACAATCTGTTGCTAAACACATTTTCTGATCATATACTAATTCTAAATAAGAAGATGTAATATATGATAATGATGAATGTGAATCAGTAACATAGTAACAATAACCTTGCTCAGGTATTAATCCACTATCTTCAAAATAAGTAAATGCATTGGGATTTAAATTATCATAAGGAACGTTATATTCAATAGTAGAACCTAAATATTCAGGTTCTGAAAAAGTAAGGTGCTCATTTAAACCTTCATCTAATTGACCATTATTATTACCATCTTCAAATGTAAATCTATATATTTGATATTCATATGGAGTTGGACAAGCATATGGACAACTAACAAAATCATTATTACAATTACAATTAATATTTTCAGGTGCTGCATTTATAAGGGTTCCTGGAAACCATATTCCTGGCAACCATTGATACTGAGCATTTGGAGGTAATTGAGAATTAACAATTTCAGTCAAGCTTTGAACTTGTTCTACATAAACTGGCTGTACATTGCCATCTTCATCTTGATAATTATCAACATATGAAATATCATATGTACCAGAGACTGTAAACAAAATACAATCTGAATTACAAGTATTTGCACTTATTGGATTTGCATTTCCTTGAATACCAAAAATTATATTAGAACCCATATTTATAACAGTCCAACCTAGCTCTCCAGTTACTCCACCATAAACATTACTAATATTAAAATTTGCATCTGTATTTTTTATAGCAATATTAAATGATTCAAAAGGCTGAAAATAGGTACTATCTACATAAGAAATATCAAATGAAACCTCACCATTACCATTATCTTGAATTGAACTTATATAAAAAGTCAAACCATAATCATCTTGTGGTGGTTCCCAGGAAAAATTAATATAATCTGACCCAACCAAATCTTGCTCACCTTGACCAACTAAAGGATCCAAAGAATATGGATAATTATATTGAGCAAAAATTACATTAAAAATTAATGAAAACATTAAAATTATTAAATTTTTATTATATATTTTATTCATTTCTTATTTCTATAAAGTTTTTTAATGGGTATCAAACTAACTATATTTACAATTATTATCAAGTGATACTCGTCAAATAATTTAATAAATTATCTAATAAATAAGTTATTTTTACATATATTAAACATATTAGAACAATTATTAAAGATAATATTTATTAAAATAATTAATTTTATTTTTTATGAACAATTTTTTTTTATGTAAATTTTATTATTAAAATGCAATTAACAAACTATTTTCTTATATCAAGCTCTAATCAATATGATCATTTCTTTAGTAATAGCTTAATTTATATTTGTGAGCATGATAAAGCTGGAGCCATGGGTTTAATTATCAATAAACCTTTCCCTGAAAAAAATTTAAATCTTATTTTAAATGAAACAGGGCTAATCAACTTAAAACCATTACCAACAATTTATTTAGGAGGTCCAGTTGGAATGAATAATGGTTTTTTTCTTCATACATCCAAGTATTCAACTAAAGGAACTCAACAAATTTCAAATGAATTATCAATTACATCTAATAATAATGTTATAACTGATATTGCAAAAGGAAAAGGACCAAAAGAGTTCCGTTTCTCTTTAGGTTATACAGGATGGGGCAAAGGTCAATTAGATAATGAAATTAAAAATGGTGATTGGCTATTGATGCCTTCTTCTCTAAAATTTATATTTAATATACCCGATGAAAAAAAATGGGGAAAAATATCATCAGAATTAGGTGTAGATATAACTAATATATCTGCAAATACTGGATTCGCATAAAATATAATGTATATTTCTATTTTTGATTTATTTAAAATTGGTATTGGTCCATCAAGTTCACATACAGTCGGTCCAATAAATTCTTCAAATCAATTTATAAAAACACTTGATAACAATAATATTTTTAATAAAACAGAAAAAATTAAAGTTGAATTGTTTGGTTCGCTTGCATTTACTGGAAAGGGCCATGGTACTGATAAAGCTATTATTATAGGATTAATGGGATTTACTCCAACAAGTATTAATCCTAAAGAAACAAATAATATGGTTTTAAATGTGAAAACAAAAAATAAACTGATTTTAAACCAAAAAAAGGAAATTAATTTTAATTTTGATAATGATATAAAATTTAATCTAAAAGAAAAAAAATCTTATCATTCAAACGCAATTTTATTTACAGCATATAACAATAATGAAATCATTTGTAAAGAATTATATTACTCAATTGGAGGTGGTTTTATTATTAAGCATAATGAATTATCAAATCAAAAATCTAGTATAAGTGTCCCATTTATGTTTAATTCATCAAAAGAATTATTAGAATTATGTAAAAAAAATAATTTTACTATTTATGAATTAATGATGCAAAATGAACTAATTTTTAATTCTGATTCTCAAATTAAATCTCAAATTAAAAACATATGGGATACAATGAATAACTGTATTGATAATGGGATTAAAACAAAAGGATTATTAGATGGTAAATTACAAGTAAAGCGAAGAGCACCAGATCTATATAATTCTTTAAAAAACAATGACATTAATGACCCATTAACTGTTATGGATTGGGTAAATCTATTTGCAATCTCTATTTGTGAAGAAAATGCTTCTGGTGGAAAAATTGTTACTGCACCTACCAATGGTGCAGCAGGAATAATTCCTGCTGTTATTAAATATTATCTTCAATTTACTTCTAAAGCCAATCAAGATGGAATAAGCAAATTTCTTCTTACAGCTGCAGCTATAGGTATGCTTTATAAAAACAATGCAAGTATTTCAGGTGCAGAAGCTGGATGCCAAGGAGAAGTAGGAGTAGCTTGTTCTATGGCAGCTGCTGGTTTAACTGCTGCTTTAGATGGGAGTAATAAACAAATAGAAAATGCTGCTGAAATAGGTATGGAACATAATTTAGGCCTAACGTGTGACCCAGTAGGTGGACTAGTTCAAGTACCATGCATTGAAAGAAATGCTATGGGAGCAATTAAAGCAATTAATGCTTCAAGGATTGCTTTGAGAGAATCTGGTGACCATAAAGTTTCACTTGATCAGGTCATTGCTACTATGAAACAAACTGGAATTGATATGCAATCTATATATAAAGAAACCTCTAAGGGAGGACTAGCTGTTAATGTTGTAGAATGCTAATTATTATAATGTTAAATTAAATCCATCAATTAATACACTAGGTGCCATAATTCCACCTGGTTGCCTTCCACCATATGTACCAACTTCAGGAATAAAATCTATTGAATCAGTAATGCCATCTAATTGATCTCCAAAAAAGTTATATATACTATCATCAAATCTCATATTATCTATTGGTGAAACTATTTGACCTTTTTCTACCCAAAAACAAGCATATCTTGTCATCCCTGTAATCCGTCCCCCTATTCTATCGCTCCAATTCAAATAATGTAAATTTGATAAATACAAACCAGTATCTAAGTGAGATAAGATTTCACTTTCTTTTAGGTCTCCAGGTGATAATTTGGGTGTTCTCAGATATTCTCCTTCTTCGGCAAAATTTGAATTACATTTATATTCATTTGCAGTTCTTGTGCTTATAAGAGTATTTTTTAATTTCCCATTTGCAAAAAGTTCTATATGATCTGCTGTTATTTCACCTGAACTATTAAATCTAGGAACTAAACCAGTTCTAAAATCTTCAGATAAATTTAATTTCGATGATAAAGAAATATCATTATTTCTCATTTTACATAATGCACTACTGCCCTGTTGTATAGAAGCTTCACTTATTCCTCCCCAAGAGAACATACTTATTAGGTCAGCTACAGCAGCTGGAGCTAAACATGTTCTATAAGTTCCAGGAGAAATATTTTTAGAAGTTTTATTCATTATAAAACTTTGCTGTTTTTTTTCTTCAAAATGTTTGATAAAATTTTCTTGGTCCCATTCAGAACCTGCAAATGTTCCTTTTACCATTTTTTCATTTTTAGTTATCAATGAATAATCAAGTGAGAATGACTCAGTTTCAAACCAATTTTTTTGCCCATTAGAGTTAGCACTTCCCCTATAAATAGGGCCCGATGCCCAAATTCCCGTAAAATCTACACCCTGTATTAAAGGTAAAATTTTATCTACAACATTATTTTTATCAATCAACATACCTTTATTTATCTCAACTATTGATTCATAATTACCAGGTTTTACAATAAATGGATCTTCAGGTAGCTGATTTATTTCATCTCTCATAATTTGTACTTGATCCAATACATTATTTAAATCAATACTTTGCTTGCCTTGAAATGAAATGCTTGTTTTACAAGAGCGATTATTCTTTATAAAATTAAGATAAATATTAGCATCATCAATACAACCTGTCTGTCTAATTTTAGCATTATTGAATCTTATATATTGAGAATTTTCACCTGAGAAAGAAATAATAAGATCTTCATCTAGATTTAATTGTTTAATTACTGCATCACATATATAAAAAAAAGTCTCTTTCATTTAAGCTCCTCCAAAAACATCTATATTTTCAAATAAACAAACAGGTGATGCATGTCCCACTCTGATTGATTGATTAGGTTCACCCTTACCACAATATGGAGTCCCATAATATGCAAAAGTATTTTTATCTCCAACCATTTTTAAACTATTCCAAAATGGTGTAGATATTGCTCTATAATTTGGATTTTTTATTGTTTTAGTTAATTTACCATCTTCAATTAATTTTCCATACTCACATCCAAATTGGAACTTGTTTCTATAATCATCAATAGACCAAGATCTATTTGATTCCATATAAACACCTTTTTCAATAGAAGAAATAATATCTTCAAAGGAAGAATCCCCTGGTTCAATATTAAGATTTGCCATTCTATCAATAGGACTTCTATTCCAACTACTAGATCTAAAATTAGCAACTCCAGGTATCTGAGACCTTTGTTGACTCTCCAAGCCACCGAGACCTCTTAATAAAACTCCATCTTTTATAAGATATTCTTTTGTTGCAATTTCACCAGCATCATCAAATTTATAACTTGCGAATTCTCCTTTTAATGTTGGGTCAAAAGTAACATTTAACAAGTCTGAACCATATTTTAATTTTCCAAAATCTGAAAGTTTTACAAAACTCCAACCTGCATAATTCCTTTCATCTCCTAATATCCTATCAACTTCTAAAGCGTGACCAATACTTTCATGAATTTGAAGCATCATTTGATCTGATGCTAAAACTAAATTAGTTTTTTCTGTAGGACATTCATCTGCATTTAATAATTCTATTGCTTGCTCTCCTACTGTTTCAGCTTTATTTAATAACTCTATCTTATTAAAAACTTCATATCCAGCCTGAAAGCTCCTTGCCAATCTCCCATTAGCAGATCTACTCTGTATTATATTACCATCTTGTGCGGTAGCAGCAAAATCCATTGACATTAATAAAAAATCTTGTGAAATATCACTACCATTTGAACTTACAAAATTAATATCTGTTTCTACAATTTTAAAAAATGATGTAGCACTAACAATTTTATCAGAAACTTTTATTTTTTTATTTGTTTCTAATAAAATCTCATTAAACAGTGCTGGTGAAATTTTATTTTTTTCTTCACGATAAGAAACGTAATCTCCAATTGATGATGGTCTTACCTTATCATCAAATTTATAAATTGACCAATCCGATGCTATGTTAGCCTGATTTAATGCATTTTCTGCTGCAATTTGAATACTTTGAGAATCAAATTTATTTGTTCCATAATAACCAAATTGACCATTTGATAGAACCTCAATTAATAATCCATGAGTCATTTCTCTATCATTTGCTTTTGGATT
>CETG01049152.1_pt1 | contig 13782 bp, 13 predicted proteins | sample 361471 | NCBI WGS metagenome assembly CETG01 (sample SAMEA2622696, study PRJEB7988) | marine metagenome | isolation source: saline water (ENVO:00002010), including | reverse complement strand
GCCTCGGTGATGACGTCGGTCGTACGCTTGCCGGAGGTCTCAGCCTCAGTCTGCACCAGTTTCCACAACCGTGGATCCACACGAAATGACTTCGTCTCTTTCTTATTTTCTACCCTTGGTCTGCCCATTGTACTGATTATTGCGTTAAAGCCGGAGCAACTATTCGGACGATCCCAACATGACACAACCAAAAAAGTAAGTGAAAAAGGTATTGCAATTTTGTTAAGGCAATGCGATTTTGAGTTGCTCACCGAATAACTCCGGTTTTTTCATGAAAACTTCATCTTTTCCCGTTCGTGCGATCGCCGCTCGTCCGAGTGCGTTTACCCTGATCGAACTGTTGGTCGTCATCGCCATAATTGCCATCCTCGCCTCGTTGCTACTCCCCGCATTGGCCAAGGCCAAGAGCACAGCGACCGGGGCGGTGTGTCAATCCAACCAAAAACAGATCGGTTTGGCCTGGTACATGTATCAGGATGAAAATGACGGCAACATGATGGCCGCCGAGTACAAAGGACGGATACTGGCTGGCGGGATGTTTTTTCCAATCGATTGGCCGTGGCCGCCGCCGGGCATCAAAAATAATGAACAGGCACTAGCTTACATCAAGGAGCGCTTGGAAATGAGTCCCCTATGGCCATACGCATCCTCGCACGAAGTCTACAACTGCCCGGGCGACGGACGCACGAAGTTGCAGTGGGGCAGGGGTTGGACGTTTGATTCTTACGCCAAGGCGGGTGGTCTTAACAACACCGGCAATATGGGCTGGGCTGATGGCATGCGACTGCACATCACCAAGTTTTCCCAACTCATCAATCCGAGCGACAAGTACGTGTTCGTGGAGGAGAGTAGCAAGTATGCCGGAGGCCATGGCGGTGCTAATTTAGGCCCATGGGCGCTTGATCCTGAGAACAAGCAATGGATTGATCCGGTTGCGGTTTGGCACAACGGCGCAAGCACGTTCAGCTTTGCCGATGGCCATGCGGAGAGCCATCGCTGGCTGGAAGTCGCCACCAGACAGTCGTCGGGTGATAATAGTCAATTCTTTTGGTCAGGTCCGAAAAACGACCGAGATTTCGCATGGTGTCTCGAGCGCTACGCCTGGAAAGGCAACAGCCGCCCATAACCCGCTTGGCCAAGCGAGAGGTAGGTGCGGCTGTCCCCAGCCGTCCTAAAAAAACCAAGGGGCGCTGAGACATCAGCCAGTTGTGAGCTTTTAAAGGACGCAGATCGACGCAGATTGGCAGGATTAAAAATGATCTGTGAAAATCCGTTAAATCTGTGTCTCAACCCTAGGACGCCTGAGACAGTCGTCCCTACCTTGGCCCAATCAGGTGAGTTGCTCGAAGGCGGCGAGTACTTGGTCGATTTCTTCGCGGCTGACCGTGAGATTGGTGACGGCCCGGAGGGTGTTTGGGCCGGTGTCGAGCAGGCGCACGTTTAAGTCTTCTAGGCGCTTGGCCAAGTCGCCGGCACTCTGTTTCTCGGTGTCGATAAACACCATGTTAGTCTCCGCCCCGGCCTCGTCTACCTTCAATCCAGAGAGCTTGGCCAAGCCCTTGGCTAGGCGCTGGCAGTTTTTGTGATCGTCAGCCAGGCGGGCGTGGTTGTGGTCGAGGGCGTGCCGGGCCGCTGCGGCGAGGATGCCCACCTGCCGCATCGCGCCTCCCTGTTGTTTCCGATAGTACCGCGCCCGGGCGATGGCCTTTGCCGAACCGGCCAGTGCGGAGCCGACCGGGGCCCCGAGTCCCTTCGAAAAACAGACGCTCACGGTGTCGAACTGCGCCGCGTATTCCCGTTCGCTGATGCCACTTGCGGCTGAGGCGTTCCAGAGTCGCGCGCCGTCGAGGTGCAGCGCTAGGTTGTGACGGCGTGCCGTTTCGGCGACGGACTTGATTTGCTCCAACGGCCAGACACTGCCGCCGCCGCGGTTGTGGGTGTTCTCGAGGCAGACCAGGCTGGGCTGGGCAAAATGATCGTCGTGCGGCGGGATGGCGGCCTCGACCTGTGCGGCGGTGAACTGCCCGCGTTGGCCATCGAGCAGCTTTGAGTGCACCCCGGCCAGGGCGGCAGGGGCGCCGGCTTCGTAAAAATAAATGTGTGCGTTGGCGTCCAGCAGCATGGCATCGCCAGGGCGGGTGTGCACGCGGATGGCCAGTTGATTGGCCATGGTGCCGGACGGGACGAACACGGCGGCCTCCTTGCCGAGCAGGTCGGCGGTATGCTGCTCGAGCGCATGAACAGTGGGATCGTCGCCCAGCACGTCGTCGCCGACCACGGCCCGCGCCATGGCCTCGCGCATGCCGTCGTCGGGCTGGGTGATGGTGTCGCTGCGTAGGTCGATTTTGCTGTTGAGCATGGGCGGGGGAGCATCCCCGTTTGCCCGGGCGGAGGCAACGCTTTTGGCACGGGCCAAGCTGCGTAAGGGGTTGCGCTAGCCACGGCTGGTGGTAGGTTTTCCGAGTCTGAATGGGTGACAAACAAACAGGATTGGACGACACCCTGCTGGAGAAATCCTCGCTGTATCAGCGTTATCTCACTGAGCGGGACGAGATTCTCCGGCACAAATGGCTTGAATCCGAGAAGGAAGGCCACGACATTGGCTTCGAGCGCGCCTTGGTGGACTGGGTGCTCAATCACCGCAGTAAGTGGCGGAAAAAAAACCCGCACTAAATCACCATCCGCCAGTTTCCTTTAATGCGATCCCGAGAGGTTGCGAAGGGGCATGAGCAAAACGACTGGACAACGCTTCAAGTTGCGAACCGGCAGAATCGGCTGCGGTTCGTTTTTTTGTGCCCCCATCCCACGCTGTGTCTGACGGAAAAACCATACTCGACGCCGACGCGATCCAGCGTGGCCTGACGCGGGTCGCCCACGAGATCGCCGAGCGCAATACGGACATCGACCGCGTTGGCCTGATTGGCATCCAACGCGGCGGCATTCATCTGGCCAGGCGCCTGGCCAGGCTGCTGGGCGACATCTGGGGGCAGCCGGTCCCGTGCGGCGTGATTGATGTCAGCATGCATCGCGACGACATCGCCCACCGGGGCGTGGTCACCGTGCAGCCCACCGAGGTGCCGTTTGATGTCGAGGGCCGGATCATCGTGCTGGTGGACGATGTGTTGTTCAAGGGCCGGACCGTCCGCGCCGCGCTCGATGCGGTGCATTACCTCGGCCGGCCGCAGTGCATTCAGCTCGCGGTGCTGGTGGATCGCGGCCACCGCGAACTGCCGATCAAGCCGGACTTCGTCGGCAAGAATGTCCCAACCGCGCTGGACGAGCGCGTTCAGGTTTCCCTTACCGAGACCGGTGGCGACGACACGGTCTCGCTGCATCCATTAAACCCCAACGAATGAACTGGACCCGAAAACATCTGCTCGACATCGAGTCGCTGAGCGCCGAGGAGATTCGCACCATCCTCGACACGGCCCGTGCCTTCAAGGCGGTTGGCGAGCGCACCATCAAAAAGGTGCCGGCCCTGAGCGGACGCACCGTGGTGAACCTGTTCGTCGAGCCATCCACCCGCACGCGCATCAGCTTCGAGCTGGCGGCGATGCGGCTCAACGCCGACGTCATCAACTTCACCGCCGAGGCCTCTTCGCTGCGCAAGGGCGAAACATTGCGCGACACCGGCAAGACACTCGAGGCGCTCAGCGCCGACGTCATCATTATCCGGCACAGTGCCGAGGGGGCGCCGCACTTGCTCTCCCGCGTGGTGGATTGCAGCGTGGTCAACGCCGGCGACGGTGCGCACGAGCACCCCACGCAGGCACTGCTCGACACCTTTACGATGGTGGAACGGAAGGGCGATGTCAGCGGGCTCAACGTCACTATCCTCGGGGACATCCTTTACAGCCGCGTGGCGCGGTCGAACATCTGGGCGCTGACCAAGCTCGGCGCGAACGTCACGCTCTGCGGCCCGCCGACGCTCGTCCCGCGCATCTACGAAAAAATGGGATGCCGCGTGACGCACAATGTGGACGAGGCGCTGGCCGACGCGGACGTGGTGGATCTGCTCCGCATCCAGCACGAGCGGCAGCGGCTCTCGGCCTTCCCGAGCATCGGCGAATACCGGTCGCTCTTCGGCTTGACGACCGAGCGATTCAACCGGCTCAAGCCGGACGCGATCGTGATGCATCCCGGCCCGATCAACCGCGGCGTCGAGATCGACAGCGAGATCGCGGATCATCCCCGGTCGACCATCCTCGATCAGGTCACCAACGGGCTCGCGGTGCGCATGGCGGTGATGTTTCTCGTCTCCGGCGGCAAGACACTGCCCGAGCCAGCCGAGTGACGGCGGCGGAAAAATGAGCCGGCCCACCATCGCGTTGATTTTCAATCCCGCCGCCCGTGGCGACAAGGCGGCGCGGTTTCGCAAGTGGCTTGGCCAACTGCCGGCCGACGTGGCGTTGCTCGAGACATTCGCGCCCGGCAGTGCCACCGGTCTGGCCCGGCAGGCGGTGAAGGATGGTTTTCGTACCGTCGTCGCCTCCGGTGGCGACGGCACCATCAACGAGGTCGTCAACGGGCTTGGCCAAGCGCCACGAGCCCTTGGCCAAGTGCGGCTAGGCATCCTGCCGCTTGGCACGATGAACGTCTTCGCTCGTGAGCTGGGTATCCCACTGGCGACCAAACAGGCTTGGGACACGGTACGGCTTGGCCAAGCGCGCGCGGTCGATTTGCCCTTGGCCAGGCTGCAGACCGAGTCCGGCGAGGAGGAGCGGGCGTTCATCCAGATGATCGGTGCCGGGCTGGACGGCGACGCGGTGGGCGGCGTGAGCATTCCGCTCAAGCGCCGCGTCGGTGCGGCGGCCTATCTGGCCTCGACCCTGACCGCGCTACGGGCCAAGCCGCCCCGGCTCACGGCCAGGTGGAATTTCGGCAGCGCGGAGGGCGAATGGATGTGCGTGGGCAACGGCACAATGTACGGCGGCCCCTTCACGCTCTTCCCCGATGCGAAGGTGAACGACGGTATGCTGGACCTCTGCGTGTTGCCTCGGGTGAACAGCGGGGTCATCGCACGGGCGGTCACGGCGATGCTGCTTGGACGGCTCGATCACTGGCCCGGGGTGACGTATCACCGGGTGCGTGAGGTGACGATCGAGGGCCCGGTCGGAACCCGCGTGCAGGCCGACGGCGATTTCGTCGGGACGCTGCCGATGCATCTCCAAGTGTTGCCGCGCCGGTTGAACGTCCTCGTGCCCGACCCCTCCAACACGGCTGCTGATTGAAATGATTTCTTGCCGCACGCGCCGACTTCACCAAGGCTGACCACGCATGGGTTCGACAGGAAAAGTTTATCTCGTGGGCGCCGGGCCGGGGGACGCCGGGCTGCTCACCCTGCGCGGAGCGGAACTGCTTCGGCGCGCGGAGGTGGTCGTCTACGACGCACTGGTGAATCGCGAGCTGCTCGCGCTGGCACCGGAGTCGGCGGAGATCATTTACGGGGGCAAACGGTCGCGCGACCACGCCATCCCGCAGGGCGATCTGAACCGCCTGCTGGTCGAGAAGGCCAGGGAGGGCAAGACGGTCGTCCGGCTGAAGGGCGGTGATCCGTATGTATTTGGCCGAGGCGGCGAGGAGGCGACGGAACTGCAGGAGGACAACGTGCCGTTCGAGGTCGTGCCCGGCATCTCGTCGATCGTCGCGGCACCCAACTACGCCGGCATACCGCTGACTCACCGGGAGCATTGCTCGAGCTTCACCGTGATCACCGGTCACGAGGACCCGGACAAGGCCGAGACGGCCATCGATTGGGAGCGCATCGCCCGCGAGCCGGGCACGAAGGTGGTGTTGATGGGTGTGGAGCGGATCGGTAAGATTACCGTTGCGCTCAAGGAAAACGGACTCGCCGGGGACACCCCGGTGGCGATGGTGCGCTGGGGTACAACCGGTCGGCAGCAGACGATTTCCGGCACGCTCGACACGATCGCGGACGTGGTGGCGGAGACTGGGTTCAAGGCACCGGCCGTGACGATCATCGGCGGCGTGTCCCGGCTGCGAGATTCGCTCAACTGGTTTGAAAAACGGCCACTGTTTGGCCAGCGCGTGGTCGTGACCCGTACCCGAAAACAGGCCAGTAAACTCACCGTGGCATTGAAGGATTACGGCGCGGAGGTGATGGAAATTCCCACCATCAAGATCGTCCCGCCGACCGACAACGAGCCGATTGTCGAGTCGATCACCGGCATCGGCAGCTACGACTGGATCATTTTCACCAGCCCCAACGGTGTCACCCATTTTTTCGATTACTTTTTCAAGGCGTACAAGGACGTCCGCGATCTCGGCAATTTGCGGTTTGCGGCCGTTGGCCCGGCCACGGCGAAAAAGCTAAAAGATCTCCACCTTACCATCGACCTGATGCCGGAGGTCTACACCGCCGAGGCCACCGCGCAGGCGTTGCTCGACTACCAAAACGTCGAGAACATCTCCGTGATGCTGGCCCGGGCGGAGGAGGCCAACTCCGAGTTGCCCAAGCTGCTGGAGGATCAGGGGGCAATTGTTGATGACATCGCCTACTACAAGACCGTGCCGGAAACGGAAGACCGTAACGGTGCCGCTGAGGCGTACGAGGCGGACGGCGCGGACTGGATCACATTCGCGAGCAGTTCCGCGGTAAAGAATTTTGATGCCCGTTTCGACTTGGCCAAGCGCTGTGAGGATGATCCGGGTCTGAAGCTCGCCTCTATCGGACCCGAAACCACCAAGGCGCTGGGTGAATTGAGTTTGACCCCGACCGTCGAGGCGGCGGAGCACACCATCGCCGGCCTGGCCAAGGCGCTGCTCGAGAGTCCGGCCTAGCCGATCCGAAACGAGATTTTCTGGATCATCTCACGGCCTATCGCGAGCTGAAGGCGCTTTAGGATTTCATGCCGCCGGTAGCGCACGATCTCATCGAGCCAGACACTCGAATCTACGGAGACAAATAGTGTGCCCTTGCGGATGCCGGTGGGCTGGGCGTGCTCGGTGACCGCCGGATCGATCGTCTGTTTCCACACCTTCACGATCTCAGTCTCGGCGCGACGCTGCTCGAGTTTCAGCGAGCCCAGCACGCTCTTGACGATGGTCTCGGCATTAACCGCCCGGTTGGCGTGGGCCTTTTCCAGCGGGCCGACATCGAGGCCGCGCCAATCCCTCAACACCTGATCCTTTGGACCAAGGCGGTGGGTTCGTTTACGATAACGGCGTTGGAAGGGTGGCAACGGCATGTCGCGTGCCACCGATAAAACGGGTCATCACTTTCGGAGTCAATCGGGAAACGTGGTTTCGATTCAGCTTGCCAGTGGAACCGACTCGCGGGATAATTCTCCTCGTTATGACACTACGTATTTTTCTTTCAGCGATGGTCTTTGGCAGTCTACTCACATCAGCAGTCGCTGCGGATAAACTCGAAAAACGCAAGTCACCCAAGGGCGCCAAGGCGTACATCATCTCACCCAAGGACGGCAAAACCGTGGGCAAAAAGTTCACCGTGCGCTTTGGCCTCAAGGGCATGGGCGTTGCCCCGGCCGGGATCGACCAAGAAAACACCGGCCATCACCACCTGTTGATCGACACAGAAAAACTGCCAAACCTTGAAATTCCTTTGGCAGCCTCGGAAAAAATTCGTCACTTCGGCGGCGGCCAGACTGAGGTCACCCTTGAGCTGCCTCCCGGCAAGCACACGCTGCAGCTTGTACTGGGCGACTGGATCCACCTCGCACACGATCCGCCGGTGATCTCCAAGAAAATCACCATCACGGTGAAGGAGTAGCCTTCGAGACGAACGCTTTCGTGAACCCCGGCCAAAAGTGCCGGGGTTTTTTTGTGCGCTTGGCTTGACCACGCCCGCTGGTCGCCGCACAAATGCCGCATGACCTTCCGTTTTGCTTTGACGGCTTCACTCGCGCTGGCGGTTGGCCAGTCGCAGGCTGCGAACCATTCCATTCGTGTAGACGCCGGCCACTACGACCGACTCGACACACCGGTCCGTTTTCAGCTCCCAGAATCGGGCGGGGCCAACTGGCAGCTCACCGGTTCGGACGGCCAAGCGTTGCCGGTGCAGTTGGACGAGCGAGGGACGGGGACGTTCATCCTGCCGAAGTTGGCCGCATTCCAGACGGCGGTTTTCACGCTGTCGGATGCGGGGAAAAAGGCATATGACTCGGCTGTCAATGTGGCGAGGCAGGGCAGCAGACTGCATTTCACACTCGGCGGCCGCACCGTGATGCATTATCAGGCGGAGAAAAGTGAACTGCCGCGGGCTGACCTCGAGCCGATCTATCGCCGGGGCGGATACCTGCATCCGATTGTGACCCCGGACGGCACGGTGATCACCGACGATTACCCGCACAACCACAAGCACCACCACGGCATCTGGTTCCCGTGGACGAACACGGAGTTCGAAGGACGCAAGCCGGATTTTTGGAACATGGGCAAGGGAACCGGCACGGTGGAGTTTACCGGGCTGCAGGGGCACTGGAGCGGGCCGGTGCACGCCGGATTCGCCGGCTCGCACCAGTTTGTTGATCTCATTGCGAAGCCAAGAAAAGTTGCGCTCAAGGAGACATGGCGCGTGCAGGTGTACGCCGTGGGGCGGGGCGACTTGGCTTATCACTTGTTCGAGCTGGAGTCGGTGCAGCGCTGCGCCGGCAAGAGCAAAATCCATTTTCCGCAGTACCGCTACGGCGGCCTTGGCTTCCGGGGTCACGGCGAGTGGGATGGCAGAGAGAACTGTTTTTACCTGACCTCAAATGGCGAGAGCGACCGCATCAAGGGGCACGCCACCCGGGCACGCTGGTGCCATGTCGGCGGCAAAACCGACGGCAAGCTGGCCGGCATCGGTGTCCTGTGTCACCCGTCCAATTTTCGTTTTCCGCAGCCGATGCGGATTCATCCCACGGAGCCGTTTTTCAACTTCGCACCCTCACAGGCTGGCGAGTGGGAGATCAAGCCGGGCGAGGAATACGTGTCGCGTTATCAATTTGTCGTGACCGACGGCAAGCCGGACGCTGCACTGCTTGACCGGCTGTGGAACGACTACGCGCATCCGCCGCGGGTCGAGATTTACGACGCCAAGTGACGCCATCATTTTTAGCGCTTGGCCAAGCGACTGGCTGGGCACAAAAAAACACCCCGCTTGGCCAAGCGGGGTGTTTTGCAAATTGGTTTTTGTTTTCGCTTAAATCACCTCGGGGAGAGGCTGGGCGTTGTCAGCGACGAGGTAGCGCGGGCGCCCGTTGAGGTCGTCGATCGTGGTGGTGTTCACGTCGATGCCAAGCGTGTGGTACAGCGTCGCGTGCATCTCGGGAAAGGTCACGGGTCGCTCGGTAGCCTCGCCGCCAAGGCGATCGGTTGCCCCGATGACCTGTCCGTGTTTCAGGCCACCACAGGCGAGCAGCGCGGTGGAGACGCGCGGCCAGTGGTCACGACCCGCATTCTTGTTGATGGTAGGCGTGCGGCCAAATTCACCCCAGCACACCACGGCCACATCCTTCTCGAGTCCGCGGTTGTGCAAATCCTCGACGAGCGCGGTGACGCCCTGATCGAGCATCGGGAAGTCCTCCCGGGCACGCTTGAAGTTGCCGCCGTGCCAGTCCCAGCGACTGAACGAAAGTGAGACGCAGCGCACCCCGGCCTCGACGAGGCGGCGTGCGAGCAAAAAGTGGTCGAGCAGCTTGGGCGCCCCGTCGGCCACGTGCTTGGCCGAGCCCCGGCCGTAGCGGTCGCGCAGTTTGACGTCCTCCTGCTCGAGGTCGAGCGCGTCGGCCAGTTTGCCGGAGGTGAGGATGCCGTAGGCCTGCTGGTTGTAGGCGTCCATGCCTTCCATGAGGCCTGAGCTGTCGAGGTTGCGGCGGAACTGGTCGAAGCTCCGGAGCAGCGCCTTGCGGTCCTGCAGTCGCTGTAGCGTGATGCCGTTGAGCGTCATATCCTCCTTGCCCTCGGCGGACGGGCGGAACGCGGCGTGGGCTGGGCCAAGGAAGCCGGCCTTGCCGGGGTCGCTCCAGCGAATCTCGCCGGTCTTGGGGCAGAGGCCGAGGAATGGCGGTGTGTCGGGATTGGTCGGGCCTTCGAGTTTGGAGAGGATCGAGCCGATGCTGGGCCAGCCGCCGGGCGGTTCGTTTTTCTTTGTGCGCCCGGTCATGCACTGGTCGGCGTCGTGCGCGCCGGTGGCCCCGACGATGGAGCGGATGACGGTGAACTTGTCCATCATCTTGGCCATGCGCGGGAACAGTTCGCAAATCTGGGTGCCGGGGACGTTGGTGGAGATGGGCTTGAACTCGCCGCGAATCTCGCGCGGTGCATCCATCTTGAGGTCCCACATGTCCTGATGCGGCGGGCCGCCGGGAAGGAACAGGTTGATAACCGCTTTGTGCGAGGAGCCGATGCCAGACTTGGCCTCGGCCTCCAGCAGGTTGGCCATGGTCAACCCGCCGATGCCCATGGCGCCGATGCGGATGAAGTCGCGTCGGGCAACGCCGTCACAAAAGTCGGCCAAGCCGTTTTTACCGCCTGCGCTGATCTTTAACATGTCGCTTGTTTCCTCCTTTTCAAAAACCGCGCCTGGCCAAGCGAACGTGCCGCCTGGCCAAGCCGGTCAAAACCGTTGGCCTGCTCAGACCTTGTCGACGGACGGAACCTGAAACCCGGGTCGATTGAAGTCCTTGAGCAGCGCGTTGGCCGCATCGGCGTGGGCGCCGGTGTGGATTTCCTTGTCCGGGTCGAACGTGAGCCACGGGCCCACGGTGTAGTTGGCTCCATCCTTCACCTTCACGCCGTCGGCCATGACGTCGTGCAGTCTGCCAAAGTGTTCGTAGGCGTCCTTGTTGTCGCCGAACTGCCCCGCCTTCTTGTTGAACGGCACGTTTTGGCCGAGGCGGTAGGAGTTGTTGATCAGGTGACCGACCACGCAGCCGTAGTGGGCGTCGTAGACGTTACCGTTGGCCATGGACGGGTCGTTGGCGCGGACGGCCTTGATGAAGCTGCCCCACTCGCCGCCCGGGGTGACCTTGCCGTCCGGAACCTTGATGTCATCACCCTTGTCACTGCCCTTGGCGTAATACTTGTTGCGGATGATCTTGCCACCGTCCTCGAAGTAGTACTCGTTCTCCACCTGACGTTGGTAGCCGTCGTAGTTGACGTTTCGGACGTTGAAAAAGAGGTACTGCCCGTTGGGGTACTCGGCGATGCCGAACATGGTGTTCGGGGTTTCGCCCTGATCGTTCCACTGGAAGCGGCCTCCGATTGCCATGACGCGGGTCGGGTTGGTCAGCTTCGGATCCATTGCCCAGCGGGCGACGTCGAGCTGGTGTGTGCCCTGGTTGTTGAGGTCGCCGTTGCCGGTTTCCCAAAACCAGTGCCAGTTGTAGTGGACGTAGTTGGCGTGAAAGGTGTCGATCACTGCCGGGCCGCGCCACAAGTTCCAGTCGAGGTTGTTGGGGGAGACGCCGGGGCTCTTGAAGCCGATGCCACCACGTGGCTTGCAGCAGTAGCCGTAGGAAATCTTGAGTTTGCCGAACTTACCGGCGTTGATCATCTCGTGGAGGCCGGCGATCTTGGCGCTGCTGCGGCGCTGGGTGCCGTGCTGGATCACTACTCCGTATTTCTTCTGCGCCTCGACCGCGACGCGTCCCTCGTGGACGTCGTGGCTCATCGGCTTCTCGACGTAGACGTGCTTGCCGCCCTGAGCGCCCCAGATGGTCATCAGCGAGTGCCAGTGGTTTGGCGCCGCCACGGTAATGGCATCGACGTCCTTGTCGGCGATCGCGTGGCGAATGTCCGCCGCACCCTTCGGCTTGTACTTGCCCTTGCGGTCGACTTCGTCGATGCGTCGGGCGACGGCCCTTGAGTCAGGATCAACGAGGTAGGCGATCTCGACATTCTTCTGGCCCATGAAGCCGCCGATGTGGCTTCCGCCGCGGCCGTTCAGGCCGGCCACCGCGATGCGAACGCGATCGTTCGCACCGATAATTTTCGCGCGGCCTTTTGTGCCGCTGATCACTGCCGCCGTGCCGGCAGCGAGGGATGCTTTCAAAAAGCTCCGTCGTGTCGTGTTGGATTTATTCATGATATTACTGCAAAAACGTTGACCGGCACAGGCCGGCGGTTGGAAAGCGTGCTTTCCTTCATCGGGTCGGGAGGAACTTTTACATACCGGCCCGGTTTGTCAACCACTCCGCTTGGCCAAGCGCTTGGCCAATTTCTACTTTTTATTGAGCAAATGGCGGTCGAACCAGCCGATGAAGGCCTTAAGTTCGCCATCGAGCGGTTTGCCCCAGCCGTGTTTTTTGCCCTTGGCCACGAACAGCTCGCTTGGCACGCCGGCTTTTTTCAGCTTGGCCTGAAACACCTCCCCCTGTTGGAACGGCACAATTTTGTCGTCCGTACCGTGGATGATCAGCACCGGCGGGTCGTCCGGCGTGATGTGCGTGATGGGGGAGAGGTCGCGGTAAAATTTGAGCTGCTCGCGGCGATCGGTCACACGCTCAAAGCGGGAGGTCTCGGGCGACCATTTGTGAAAATCGAATGTCGCATCGGCCTTCATTCCGCGGGAGCGAAAGTGCTCGAGGATCGTGGTGTCCCGTTTTCCAAAATGAACCATGTCCGTGCCGGGGAAGTAGGCGACCGCCGCCTGCACGCGCGATGAGACGCGGTCGATCGGCTGTTCGGCATCCGGGTTGGCTCTCTCGGCTGCGGTGGCGAGGTAGAGCGACAACTGCCCGCCGGACGAGCGGCCGGTGACACCCAGTCGGTCGCCGTCGATGTCGTAGCGCTTGGCGTTAAAACGAATGTGCCGCACCGCCTTGGGCATGTCCTTCACGATTTCCTCCAGCGCAAACCGGGGCTGGCTCCCGTGCATGACGGCGAACACGGTGTAGCCCTTGTCCAGCAGCGCGCGAAAGCTGGGAAATTTCGTGATCCGCGAAATGGCGCGCCGGCTGGAATTCATACCGCCGCTGACGGTCCAGATCACGGCGACCCCGTTTTGTTTGCGCGGGGTGAAGACGTCCATCAACAGGCCGAGGCCGTCCTTGTGACCGTAAACGATGTTCTCTTGCTGGGTGTACTCGGCCGCGCCTGGGTTTGGCACAGCGATTGTGGCCGCGAGTAGAAGCGCCACGAGAGTTGCGGTGGATGAAAGGCTCATCATTCCGCTTTCGGCGAGAGAGCTTGGTGCGTCCATTTGCCGTCGTAGCTCAGTTGGTGGACGGTGGCGTTTTTGCCCTGGTAAAGGTAGTGGCGCGCGCCGGTGTTGGCGTCGGCCCAGCCGATGGGATCGCCCTTGGCCTGCGGAGCGCTGGCCAGTTCGCTTGGCTTGGTCATTGCCCACTCTTCACCCTGCAGCACGCTTTCGCGAATGCCGCCCTCCATGTCGCGGAACGCGAGGTAGTGCCGGTTGTTCTTCGCGTCGCGGAACAGCGTGAACTCACCGTCCAGTTGGTCGGTGGTGTGGGCGATGTGATACTGGTTTTTGAATCGTTGACCGATCTCCTTGGCGTAAACCAGTGCGTTGCGATCGCCCTCGTAGGTGAAGTACCCCGGGACGCGCCGGCGCTCGTTCCAGTCAAAGGTGTACGGCAGTTCCCTTGGCCAAGCGCGGTCGACGTGAAAGACGGCGTCGCGGCCGCCGTTCACCGTGAGGCCAAGCGGTTGGCCAAGCGCGGGCAGGCGATGGACGCCCTCGGTGCGCCACGAGCGGTTTTCCGGCGTCGCGGAGTCGAGGCTGAGCGATTGCTCGTATGGCACGCCGAACATCGAGCGGTAGATCACGCGCAACGTCGAGCCGTCGAGCGAGGCCACCGC
>CETG01430829.1_pt1 | contig 13805 bp, 9 predicted proteins | sample 361471 | NCBI WGS metagenome assembly CETG01 (sample SAMEA2622696, study PRJEB7988) | marine metagenome | isolation source: saline water (ENVO:00002010), including | reverse complement strand
AATAATATTCTTCACCTTTATTCACTTTTAGAGTTGATGAGAAGTAGGGTTGATATCCGGCTTTCGCATAAGCATTACTATTCTCAGCTCTCATTCCAGTAATGCTTCCAGTTTTGGGATGTTTTCTTGCCAGATTTGAGCGAATTGGAATAGGCTGATTGCTCTTTATGAAGTTGCAAAAATTAGGTCGATCAATTTTATAGAGCATAAAATCAAAGTCATCTTCTGAGTTTTTTGGAGTCAGTTCAAATTCAAATTCAGTAGTGTCTCTAAAATACAAGTAGATCCACAAGGTGTTGTGCTCCTCAGTAAAAAAATAATCATTGTAAAGGTCATGTCCGAATATTTCTTTTTCCTTACCAAATCCTGTGGGAACCGAGATGTTGCCCTCTCTTTTAGAGTCATATACTAGGGCATCAATACAGTCTGAATGTTGGGTATAATTTACAAGTGGATAAAGAAAAAAAAGAAAAGTAATTAGGGATAGAAATTGTCTAAGCATTAGAGTCAAAAGATTTTTTTCGAAGTTCAAAATTTTGACCTAAATATACTTTTTTTACTTGTTCATCCATAGAAAGGGTTTCTGCAGTGCCAGACTTGAGTATAGAACCCTCAAATAGTAAATAGGCTCGATCCACAATAGAGAGTGTTTCTTGTACATTGTGATCTGTAATTAGTACTCCAATTCCTTTTTTCTTTAACTTAAGTACTATTCGTTGTATGTCTTCTACTGCAATAGGATCCACACCAGCAAATGGTTCGTCAAGTAAAATAAAAGAAGGGTTTATGGCTAAGGTTCTTGCAATTTCTGTTCTTCTTTTCTCTCCCCCAGAAAGCTTAATTCCAAGGTTTTTTCTAACATGATTTAATCCAAATTCTTCAATTAAATCTTCAAGTCTTTTGTGTTGCTCCTGTTTCGTTAATGAGGTCATTTGTAGTATGGCCAATATGTTGTCTTCAACGCTTAACTTTCTAAAAACGGAAACTTCTTGAGGTAAATAGCCAATTCCCATCTTTGATCTTTTGTACATAGGAGTTTTAGTAATGTCTTTATTTTCTAAAAAGACAGTTCCTTTATCTGGTTTTACTAACCCAACCATCATATAAAATGAGGTTGTTTTGCCAGCTCCATTTGGACCAAGTAAACCAACAATCTCTCCTTTTTTAAGTTCGATGGAAACATTTTTTACTACAGCTCTATTTTTGTAGGATTTAGATATGTCTTGTGTTCTTAAAATCATTAGAAATCAAATTGCAATTTAGCTCTTACTCCAAAAGGGGCTACTTTAATACCTTCAAATTCATTGTCAAGATACGAAAGTCTCCATATAACATCAACCCTCAAGAATTTAAAGATGTTTTCAATGCCAAAAGAAGACTCTATATAGGGTTTTCTTTCTAATGAGCTACTAAATTCAGGGAGATCTAAAATTAGGTTTTCTGGGTTGTTTAGTCGCCCCCAAACGCCTTGAAATGTTGCTACCTCTCTCCATTTTAGTTTTTTTAAGAGAGGAAATTTATTCAAAAACAAACCATCAAAATGATTTTCTATTTTCCATGTAACGTACTCATTACTAATAAATTCTCCAATATTCATCATATTAAAGGCTTCATCATTATATGACCAAGTTTCATTTCCGGGGTGAACTTCAAGCAATGGGAATGGAATGTTTCCAAAAATTTTACCGGCAGAAAACTGGTAATTTAATTTCCCTAAAATGCCAAGCGGAATTTTATGATTAAAAGAAAGTTTTATCCTATGGAACTCATATTGACTTTCAAGCAAATTGGGTATTCCATAACCATAGTTAATTTCAATAATGGGAAATTTTGTTCCTAAACTTACCCGATCAAACTCACCTGAAATATATTTCTCATTATAAGCAAAACGAGTTTGAAAAGTAATTTCTGATGTATTAATGTTGTTTATTGGGCTTTGAATTCCGTTGTTGTTAGATTGAAAAAAATTTATCACCCCAATAGGTTCTATAATAGAGTTTCTAAATAAGACCGTACTCGATAAACCATGAAACCACTCTCTTGTATAGGAAAAACGAGTTTCGGTGTTAAAAATGAATTTATTAAATGGGTTTCTTCTGAAAAGCGAGGACACAACACCTGAGTTATTATAGGCATTAGAGCTAATGCCAATTTGTTCTACATCTTTTTTATGTACAAGTTGAACTAATCTTCTTGGTTTTTTAGTAATGAAAAATCGAGTGCCAGCTCCATATTTAATTCTTTTGTCTAACAAGCCATAAGCGCCAAAAGCAGAAAGCTCAATTCTTGTGCTAAAATCGTTGCTAGTTCTGACTGTGCCTCTAAAACGGTGTCCTTCAACTTCATTATAAGAGTACAATGAAGTATATTCTCCAACTTCAAATTTTCCAAAAACTTTGTATCCAGTTGCCAGCAGATAGATAACATCAGCATAGGTTCTCATAACAGGTAATTTTCTGAGTGTATCTATCATTTTATATACCTGCTGTTGCTGTTTAGTGAGCGAGTCGTGCCTGTTTTTTACCCAAAAGTTGTCGTCACGAATATTTGCAGAATCACTGATAAATACATTTTCAGCTCCTGAATAAAAAGGCTCCTCCTTGGGGCAGTTAATAATGAAATTATCATAAGAGGTAGTTTTTTTCCCATAAAAGCCCAATGTTTTTTTAGTCCATTGAAAATCAATAAACAACTCATCTTTTGTAAGCATCCAAACCTCTTTTTCAACTTGTTTGAATGTTTGAGTCACCTGAAGGTTGTTGACAAAGTTTATATTGGCGTCTTTGGCTATTGTGCTTTCAACTTTTTTTATGGCGTAGGTAGTGTCGTGAACCCACATAGTTCCTTCAAAGGTAAGCTCGCCTTTTCTCTTGGGGGTGAAATCTAGCTGATAGCACCAATAGCCATCCATATATAGGCTATCTATTAAATAATATTTGTAAAATGATAAGCATTGATTTGCAATTGGGCTAACAAAGTTTTTTCTAAAAATCGTTAGGTAGTTGTCGTAAATATTTACTTGTTGGTACATGTCTCCTGTAAACTGTGATATGCTTTCGTTATCTACACCAGATACATTTGATCCCTTAATAATTTCTTTATGTGTTTTAGGAGATTTCCTAAAATAGTAATCTGATAATGATTCGGTGACAAATAAAGGTAGAAATTCTTTCTCACCAGTTGTATCTACATTGTCAAAAATAAAGTTGAATTTTCTAAAAGCTTTGGTGTTTTTAAATTCATCTGTAAGGTTGTTAATGTCAAATTGAATTTTATTATACACTTCATATTGATAGGCGTCAAGTTTTTCTCTATTGTTAATTTTTTTGTTTTTAAGCACATTGTCGATGATGGCATGTGCAGGATTAACATCACTTGAAATAATGGTTATTTCTTGAAGGGATGTAAATGATTCATTTAAATAAACTGTTAGTTGTTGAGCTTTATCTTTTTGAATTGGAAGAATAACCTTTTTATAGCCGATAAATGATATTACAATAGAGTCTGTGGCATAAAAGGTTTCAATGGAGAATTTCCCTTGTAAATCTGTGGTAACACCAACTTTTGTTCCTTTAAAAAAAACATTTACAAAAGGAAGTGCTTCACCAGTGATGCTATCCTTTACGAGTCCGCTAACTTTTGTTTTTTGACCAAAAAAACTCAAGGAGTTAACTAGGCACAATAGTAATGCGATATGTTTTATAAAGCTCAAAAAAAGTTAGTTGGATAAATTCTTTTTCTTTTCTACAATTTTAGATACGTAAATACCAATTTCGTAAAGCAACAATATAGGAATGGAAACGAGTACTTGGCTTATTACATCAGGTGGAGTAATTATTGCTGATAACAATAAAATTCCTACCAGCGCATGTTTTCTATATTTTTTAAGCATAGAAGAGGATACTAATCCAAGTTTTGATAGAAGGTAAATTACAATTGGAAGCTCAAAAAATAAGCCGCTAAAAAAAGTAGATGTAGTAATCATTGACATGTAGGAGCTTATGGTGAAATTGTTCTGAATTTCACTGCTTAGTTTATATCCTCCAAAAAACTGTACGCAAAGTGGACTAATAATGTAGTATCCAAAAAGAACACCAAGAAAAAATAAAATGGAAGAGAAAAAGACAATTCCTCTTGTGGCTTTAATTTCATTTTCTTTAAGACCAGGCTTTAGAAAGCTCCACAATTGTTGAAATATGAAAGGAAATGAAATTACTATTGCTCCAACTAATGCAAAATACATGTTAGTTGAAAATTGTTTAGTCATTTCAATTGATTGCAAGTCTATAGGAATATCATTAGCGCACATCATTCCTTCAAGCCCTATGGATCTTGTTAGCTTACAAAAAAACAGATAGGTAGGGAAATCATTTTCTGCCATTGCAAGATAAATATGCTCAATAACAGGGGTGGTATAGTAAAATAACACACACGCAATAACAATAATTGCTATAGCCGATTTCATCAATTTCCACCTAAGCTCTTCAAGGTGGCCTAAAAATGACATTTGTTTTTGTGCATCTTCTTTTTCCATAGAACTTACAAATCTAATAGATATTCTATTTGTTTTTATCTTTTGAATTAAACTAATGAAAGATGCTAAATTTGAATAATGCTATTTATTGTTAGGAAATATTTAGGTTTTTATTTTACTGCCAAAACAAAATATGGTATTCATTCTCCATTTGTTTTTGATTTTTTTAATCAAGTATATGATAGCAATACCAGTTATTATTCTTTTGTAGCCATCGAGTATGTTAGGGAAAAGCTAAAAAGTAATTCTAACCGCATTAATGTTGAAGATTTTGGCGCGGGTAGTAGACGATTTGGAAAAGGTAAAAAGAGAAAAATTTCCAAGATTGCCGCCACTAGTCTTCAACAACCTAAAATGACTGCCCTTTTATTTCGTCTTATTAATTACTATAATTTAAAACCTGTGGTATTGGAACTGGGTACTTCATTAGGAATTACAACAGCTTATCTTTCAAATGCCAACAAAAACAATACGGTATATACTATTGAAGGAAGTAAGGAAATAGCTAAGGTTGCTAATAATGTATTTAAGCAATTGGCATTAAAAAATGTCAAATTAGTAATTGGGAATTTTGATATGGTATTGCCTAGATTGGAATTTCCGCAACCACTCGGTTTTGTTTATATTGATGGTAATCATAAAAAAGAAGCTACGTTAAGTTATTTTAATTGGGCACTTGAAAAAGCTAATGAACAAACAATTATTGTTGTTGATGATATCTATTGGTCCAATGACATGATCCAGGCCTGGGATGAGATCAAGGAAAATGAAAGGGTTTCTTTAACAATAGATTTGTTTAAGCTGGGAATTGTTTTTCTACATAAGGTTCAAGTAAAAGAGCATTTTAAGCTAAAAAAAACTATCTTTTAATATTCGATTATATAAGTGTAAATTATAAATCCAACACATGTAAAAAAAACTGCCGCAGAAAATATTAGCCAGCTGAATGTTTTGGTATTCATTTTTTTGTTTTAGGGGGTTACTCTAATTTACGAAACATTAAATTAATCGATAATATTTATATGTTAATCTACTTATTTGTGTTGTTAATAGAATAAATTTCATTGACGAATGAAGTTTAAAGGCGGTTTTTTCACATGTTTATCTTTCATATCACAGCTTGTTGTTGACAAATAGGAACTTCTTTTTGTGAATTGAAAAAGATATCCAATTATAATTGTCCTTTAAATAGTTGAATTATGAACACGAAGTTGGCCTTACTGGTTTTTTTATTTCTAGTAGCTTTTACGATTGGATGTAAAGAAAATGAGCAAGATGTTAGTGTTCAAAAAATTGAATCAGATCAACCCCTTCAACCTCCAATTGACACCACCACTATTTATGGTTTTTCTAGAAATCAATTTTTAATTGACAGCAATAAGGTTAATCTCAACCAGGGCCTATCACATTTGTTGCCAAAATATGGAGTTTCTCAAGCTACTGTATTCCACATTGCTTCCAATTTTAATGATGTATACGATTTTAGAAAAATTAAACCAGGGAACAAATATTTTATGATTCAACAAAAAGATAGTGCTAAAACGCCTTATTGCTTTATCTATGAATTAAATACTGTAGAGTATTTATTAATTGACTTTAAAGATTCTATTCAAGTTAGAAGATTCAAACGTGAAATTAAAACTAAAATTAAAACAGCAGGAGGAATTATTAATAGTAGTTTGTGGAATGCATTTATTGCTAATCAGCTAACACCTGCATTGGTTATGGAAGTTGCCAAGCTTTATGCATGGACAATTGATTTTTTTGGTGTTCAAAAAGGAGATTCATTTAAGGTGTTGTACGAAGCAAAATATGTTTCAAATAAATTTATTGGAATAGGAGAAATAAAAGCTTTTTTATTTAAACATAGAGGAAGAGATTTTTATGCTTTTAGATATGAAAATGATTCTTTAGATGAGTTCGGTTATTTTAATGAAAAAGGAGAAAGCATGAAAAAAGCATTGCTTTCAGCTCCATTGGAATACACCAGAATATCATCAAAATTTTCCAATAGAAGATTACATCCTATAACAAGAAAATATCGACCACATCATGGAGTTGATTATGCTGCTCCAACTGGAACAGATGTTGTTGCTACAGGTGATGCTGTAGTTACTTTTGCTGGACGTTCTGGAGGAGCTGGTAAAATGATTAAATTAAAGCATTCAGTTGGAAAAATTGTTACCAAGTACTTGCATTTATCCAAGTATGGTAAAGGAATAAAAAAAGGTGTTTTTGTTCACCAAGGTCAAAAAATAGGTGAAGTGGGAAATACAGGAATGAGTACAGGACCGCATTTGGATTATAGAGTTTATATAAATGGTAAAGCAGTTGATCCACTTGGAATTGATATCCCAACATTGGACCCTATTACTGAAGACAAAATGGAGCTGTTTTTAAAGGAAATATCCCCAATAAAGAATAGTTTAGATTCGATTGCTTTGAATTAGAACACTTAAAAAACTATGTTTTTTCTGTAAATAAGCAAGCTTTAATTAATACATTTAAGAAAAGATTGATTTCGAATTTAATGTTTAGAGAAGTATTTTTTATTTCATTTTTGCTGTTTTGTTGTGCTTGCTTTTGTCAAGAAGATATTAATTGCGGAACAGAAGTTTCTGAAAAAGATAAAGTTTTCATCCAACATTTTATTAATGAGATAAAATTTAGAAAACAATTTCAAACGCCTTTGGACTCAATAGTTCCCGTTAAGTTTCATATTGTAGGATACAATAATGGAGCTGATATGATTGATTCTGTAAGTGTTTTTAACGAACTTAATTCCGTTAATTCTTTCTATTCTTCTGCTGGAATACGTTTTCAGCATTGCGGGCCAATAGATTATATTCAAGATAGTGAGTATGCATTATTTGAAAAAATAAATGACGAAACACTATGCGATATTACGGACATTGTTAATGTCTTAAATATTTATTTTGTGCCAAGATTATACAAAATATCCAGTGGTGATACGGTTAATTTATGCGGGTATGCCTATTTAACAGGAGTTAATTTAAATAGAATTGTAATGAAAAATTCCTGCTCTACTAATGGAAGTACCTTGTCACATGAAATTGGCCATTATTTTTCTCTTTTTCATACGCACTCAAGCTCTAATGGAGCAGAATTGGTAAATGGCAGTAATTGTACTACAGCTGGAGATTTATTTTGTGATACTCCTGCAGATCCTGGTCTTTCTTCATCTACTGTTACTAGTAGTTGTATATATGTTGGAAATGAACAAGATGCCAATGGGGATTTTTACTCACCTGATGTTAATAATTTCATGTCTTATTCAAGAAAAAGCTGCAGAGATTTTTTTTCAAATGAGCAGCTTACAAGAATGAATGATTATTTTGTTGGTTATAGAAACTACTTACTATGTCCTTTTGATATTGACTCCAGTTTAGTTTCTGAAAATCTAGATTTTATATTATATCCCAATCCCAGCGGTTCATTAATTAATCTAATTTATGTGGAATCGAACCAGTTAAATGCCGATTTATATTTAACTGTGCATGATTTGTCTGGACGACTTTTATTTGAGAATACAATCACTACTTCCTTTTCACTTAATGTGCAGAATTATTGTAGTGGAGTTTATTTTATTACCCTTTCTAATCAACAGCAAAAATTAACTAAGAAATACATTAAATCAGGTTGATTTTCTTCAATTAAAGCAAGAATTAGTTAAAATATTCGTTCTATTCAATAAGGTTAGTTGAAAAGTCATTTTTTTTTAGAAAAATAAATACTAGCTAAAGGCTACATTGCAACATATTTTTTTAATTCATGTGGTTAAAGAGAACCAAATATATTTTTACAACTCTTGGCTTAATTTCTTTTGTCATTATTAGCTTATTTATTGCCATTGCTTTTTTATATGAAGAAGAAATAAAAAAACAGGCAATTCAAGAATTAAATACGCACCTAAAATCTAAAGTTGAGGTAGCTAAAATTGAATTAACAGCTCTAGATCAATTTCCAAATATTGCATTAAAATTTTCCAATGTATTTATTCAAGATGAGTCTTCATCTACAGTTAATGACACGCTTATTTACAGTAAAAAGTTGTATTTAAACTTTAATTTTCTTGACGTAGTAAGAGGTAATTATGATGTTAAAAAAGTTGTTTTTGATAGAGCAGTGGTTAAGCTTTGTGTTAACGAAGATGGAAAAGAGAATTATAAGATTTGGATAAATTCATCAACATCAAAAGGCAATGTTGAATTTTCTTTAGAGAAAGTGGTTTTTAATTCTTTAGACTTAACCTATTCCAATAATTTAAGCAATCAATTTTACGATTTTTCAGCTGAAGCATTAGACCTAAAAGGAGACTTTTATAAAACCCAATACAACTTGAATGTTGACGGAGATGTAAAAGTGATAGATTTTATTTCTAATGGAGTTAATTACCTAAAAAACAAACGTGCGTCCTTAGATTTAAACCTTTTGATAGATATGGTTAGGGTCAATTATCAATTTAACAATAGTAGTTTGTTTATTGAAGGTATGCCGTTTAATGTAAGCGGTAATTATGCTTTAGATGAATCTGATATTGATCTAAATATTGTTGGTAATTCCATTCAAATTAGTCAAGTTTTCACTGTTTTTCCTATAGAATTTCTCTCTGTTTTACAAACCTATAAAGCCAGGGGTAAATTTGAATTTGAGGCTTCTATTTTAGGAGAACTTTCAAAAGATAAAACTCCTTTTGTATCTGCAAATTTTTCAATTAACAATGGAAGCATTGTAGAGCAAACAACAAATACCAAGCTTTCTAAAATTCATTTAATTGGTTCTTTTTCAAGCGCAAATAAGCAACAACATGAATGGATAAATTTATCCTCATTTGAAGCTTTTTTGGGAAAGGAAAAATGTCATGGAAGTTTGTTGATTAGCGACTTTAAAGAACCTCAAATTAATTTACAGTTAAGCTCCAATTTTCCCGTTAATGAATTAATTGGTTTTTCCAATTTAACTATTGGAGAAACTGGTGGATTTATTACTACTGATTTCAATGTCAATTTTAAATATCATAAAAGTCAAGAGCTGTATGAAATTGAAAATGTTGAAGGTGACTTTTTGCTTGTAGATTGCGCATTAAATAATTCTGCTAATCATTTTTCAATGGAAAATGTAAACGGTGCTTTTTCAACTTCAAATGGGCAGTTGACTTCAACTGAAATTAAGGGAGTATTTAATGGTTCAAACTTTACTAGTCAATTAGAGCTTAAAAATTTTAAGCGTTTAATTACTTCACAAACAACAGTTCCTGTTATAGCAGGTAAATTAGCGCTAGATTTTTTGATTTTAGATGAATTTAGTTCAGAGAATAAATCAGATTCTAGTTTTTTCACAACCCCTGATAGTGTTGACTTGAGTATTGATTTGTCAATAAAGAAAATCAAGTACAATAAATTTGCAGCAAAAAATATTAAAGGAAATTTTTCTCTTAAGGAGGGTTCATTAAGATCTAAGGACCTTTCCTTTAAGGCTAATAAAGGGGCTTACCTAGTAGATGCTAAAATTCTAAAAACCAGTTCTCAAAACTATCAATTAAGTGTTCAAGGAAATGCTCAAAATATAGCAATCTCAAATTTTTTCAATGAGTTTGATAATTTTGGTCAGGATTACATTACAGATAAAAATTTAAAAGGAAAAGCTAGCATCAATTTTAAATTGAAATTTCCATTTACTCAGGCACTTTTAGTTGATTATAATTCCATTTCTTCTTTTGCAGATGTTTTCATAAAAAAAGGCGAACTTATTAATCATGAATCGGTGATTGAAATAAAAAATTATTTAAACGACAGCAAGCTGGCCAAAACTTTTGTTGACACAAAAAGGCTAACGAAAAACCTTCACCATATTCATTTTTCAGAGTTATCTAATTCCATTTCAATCGAAAAAGGCGTAATTGAAATACCAAAAATGCAAATTCGCTCCAATGTTTTAGATTTTAATTTGTCAGGTGTTCATCAATTTAATGACACCATAGATTATAAGCTATCTTTTAGATTAAAAGATGTTTTAAAACGAAAGAAAAAAACAATTGAGGGGATAGAAGTTAAAGATGAAGATCTAGGTAAAATTCTTTTTTTAAGAATGTATGGAACAACTGAAAATCCACTTTTTGAAATGGATAGAATCAATAAAAAAACTCAACGCAAAGAAAATCAACAACAAGAAAAGCAAGAGCTCAAATCAATTTTAAATCAGGAGATGGGATTGTTTGATTCAGATACTATAATTGACAATACACCATCATCAGATACTACCATTTTTGAGTTAGAATGGGAAGAAGATGAAAAACAAGAGAGTAATACTGATCATAGCAATAGTTACCAAAATTCAGACTCTACAAAATCAAAAAATAAAAAACGCAATAAATGGTTAAAGAAAATTGGCGTTGAAGAACCCAAAGAAGAAAAAGTGATTTTTGAAATTGATCAGTAAACTAATTGGTGTGGTTTTTTAAAGCTCCCCCGTTTTTATAAATAATTTTTCCATAATTAATTTTTCTGTAGGGTTTTCTATTTTTTTTTCTGTAGCTTTTACACAAAACAATAGTGCCCCATTTCTCTCCATGACTGTTGGTGATAACTGTACCATCTACAATTAGTTTAGATTTTCTGCATAAATAAATGTTGGCTCCTTTGGCCATTGAAACCATTTTTTTAATTGTTAGAGTTCTTCCAGGTTTAATAATTAAATGACCACTTATTACAATGGCTTTATTCCAAGTTTTATTCCATTTTATTTTTACATTATTTAAGGGATTAAACTCACCATTGGCAGTAGTTCTTATTAGAGCAGTGTCATTAGAATATTTTTGATGGATAAAACCTATTTGTTTAGGAGATAGGTAGTTTCTACACTTGTTGTAGCCCATGATATTATTACTTGTAGTTGTTGAGTCACAAGGGATAAAACCAAATTTATCTCTTGCGGGAAGGTCATTAAATTGAGGGTAGTTCGTGTGCCTTAACCCTAAACAGTGGCCAAGTTCGTGCGCAGTTAATGATGCAGAAGCATAGTCCCCATTTAGATTTAACTTAGAAAGATTTAAAAAATAAGGTGAGGGACCACAACCAAAAGCAGGTTGAGATGATGTTGCACCAGTATAGAAAATATGAATGGCATTTTTATCAGAACCAGCTAGTTTTTCCCAGTTGTCTTTCCAACAATTTTTGTCAATTTTTCTAAAATAGGTAATGTGTCCTGAAGAATCTTTACTTTTCAAAGGTTCTTTCATTACAATATAGGTGTTGTTTTCCCTTGAGTAAATCGAAAGAGGATGATACACACCATTATTTTTATTGGACCCTCCAATTGAGAGGCTGTCTCCTCTTGAATTAAGTACGCTCTCCCATCTTCCAATTAATTTAACTTCGTTTTTCTCCAAATTAATTGAGTCTATTTTTAAAGGGAAGCTTCCATTCATGGCAATTCCATAATATATTCTATCCCAAGCAATGGAGTCGTAATGGACGAGAATAGTGTCTAAGCGAAATCGAATTCTTGAATCTGGAACGTAATGAATCACTTTGTTTTCTGGAAGAAGCGTGGGGGGCTTTAAATTTTTGTATGAATTGTTAACCCATTGGAATTGTTGATTGATGAAATCCATATTGTCGGCCATAATATTCCTTGGGTCATTTTTGGTTCTGTAAACAACATGTAAAATTGTTTTTAATGTTAAAACTGGGTGGGTGGAGTAAGAAGAAAGCTTATAGGGAATATAGTTTTCAATAGCCCCATAATCTTGTGGGGTGTAGCTTAGGATTTGAAAAAAAGCAATTAGCACAAAACAAAGGCGATTCATTAAATGAAAATTATATACCACAAAAACGGTATTGAAGTTCAAAATAAAGGTATTTACATTTGGCCGCAAAATGAAAAAACAGTCATCAACAGCTATAATTTTAGATTCCAATTTAGGATTATTATCTTCATGTTTTGAATTAAAGAAGAAGAAAAAGTGTTGTAAAAAATACAAAAAGGGTAAAATTTGTAAGAAATGCCCTAAAAATCATGCTTAATAATTTAGCGTACTGTTTACTATGTCATTTTTTAAGATAGCCTATTTTTTATCTGCTCTAGCCGTTGTTTTAGGAGGGCTTCTAGAAATAGAAAGCTTAACAATTGTTTTCAAGCCATTGCTAATGCCTTTTTTAGGGTTATTTTTTTTTCTCTCTGTTGACCCTAATTACAATTCAACTAAATTAATTCTACTTGCACTTTGTTTTGCATTTTTTGGAGATGTAGCATTAATGTTTTCTAGTGACTATTTTATCTTGGGAATTCTTTTTTTTCTTATTACGCATGTTTTTTATGCTTTGGTTTTTATGAAGGAAACAGACCAAAAGCGAATTGATTTAAATCCTTCTCAAATTTTTGTTATACTATTATTTCTTGTTTTATATGTGCTTTTAATGATGTTGTTATGGACATCTCTAAATGATTTAAAAGTTCCTGTTTGTATATATGGGTTAGTGCTGATTTTAATGGGAGTCTTATCTTATTTTAGAAAACAAAAAAAAGGATATTACACTGTATTTTTTGGCGCTTGTTTGTTTATTGTTTCTGATTCTATTTTGGCAATTAATCATTTCTTATACGAATCTAGCATATTGTGGGCACAAGCATTGGTTATTTTATTCTATGTTTTGGCTCAGTATCTTATCGTTTGCGGCTTAGTTAAAAATAACGATCGTTAAATATCCTATAAGTAATTTGGACATTGTTGGATAAAAATCTAATTTCGCCACCCTAAAAACAATACATATTTTAAAAATGGAATCAATCGCAATTTATTTACCAATTATTTTATCATTAGTTGGTCTTCTATACATGGTTGTAAAGAAAGCTCAGGTAATGAAACAAGATGCTGGAGACGGCAAAATGAAAGAAATTTCTGATCACATTTATGAAGGCGCACTAGCTTTCTTAAAAGCTGAATATAGACTATTAACCATGTTTGTAATAGGCGCAAGTGTTCTTCTTGCCTTTATAGCTTATGTTGTTCCTACTACTCACTATTTAATTATTGTTGCGTTTATAATAGGTGCTATATTTTCTGCTTTGGCAGGAAACATGGGAATGAAAATAGCAACAAAATCTAATGTTAGAACAACTCAAGCAGCTAAAACAAGCTTGCCAAATGCTTTAAAAGTTGCTTTTGGTGGTGGAACTGTTATGGGATTAGGAGTTGCAGGTCTTGCGGTACTTGGGTTAACAGCATTCTTTATTTTGTTTTATCATTTTT
>CETG01186741.1_pt1 | contig 13826 bp, 12 predicted proteins | sample 361471 | NCBI WGS metagenome assembly CETG01 (sample SAMEA2622696, study PRJEB7988) | marine metagenome | isolation source: saline water (ENVO:00002010), including | reverse complement strand
TGTTTCTGCTGAAATAATGGAAAAAAATAACCTTACTAGTGAAGATGTTGATTGGCTGGTTCCTCATCAAGCTAACTTGAGAATAATTGATGCAACTGCCAATAGAATGGGCCTTACAAAAGATAAGGTAATGATTAACATTTCCAAGTACGGAAACACTACATCTGGAACTATTCCACTTTGTTTATGGGAATGGGAAAAGAAGTTAAAAAAAGGGGATAATATTGTTTTAGCTGCTTTTGGTGGTGGCTTTACTTGGGGTTCCATCTATTTAAAATGGGCCTACTAATTTTCAGTTAATAAATATTTAAACTAAAGCGTAAAATTTTTATACCTTCGTTTACTTAAACGAATTCAAAAATCTAATTTATATGGACTTAAATGAAATTCAAGAATTAATAAAATTTGTGGCTAAAGCCGGTGTCAATGAAGTTGAAATTGAACAAAAAGACTTTAAGTTGGTTATAAAGTCAGATTACTTGGCCAAGAAGAAATCTAATTTTAAGGAGGAGCCGACAATAGTTCAACAAACTATACCAATGGCTTCTATGCCAGCTGCTCAAGCGGTACAAGTTGAACAACCTGTTGCTACTGAAGCTCCAGCTGCTGCAAAAGCAGAACAAAAAGAAGCTCCTCAACAAGCTGAGGACAGCAAACACATTACTATTAAAGCCCAAATGATTGGGACTTTTTACAGGGCTCCAAGCCCTGATAAGCCTCCTTATGTTGAGGTTGGAGATACTATTAAAGAGGGAGATAACATTTGTGTTATTGAAGCCATGAAACTTTTTAACGATATAGAATCTGACATTTCGGGTAAAATTGTTAAGGTTTTGGTGGATGATGCAAGTCCAGTTGAGTTTGATCAACCACTATTTTTAGTAGATCCTTCATAAAACTAGTTTAATAGTCATTAAATTCTAAAGACATGTTTAAAAAGATATTGATTGCTAATCGAGGAGAAATAGCTCTTAGGGTTATACGTACATGTAAAGAGATGGGAATTAAAACAGTTGCGGTTTATTCAACTGCAGATAAGGATAGTCTGCATGTTCGTTTTGCAGATGAAGCGGTTTGTGTTGGTCCTGCTGCTAGCACAGAGTCCTACCTTAAGATTCCCAATATTATTGCTGCTGCTGAGATAACCAATTCAGATGCCATTCATCCTGGCTATGGATTTTTATCTGAAAACGCTAAATTTTCTCGGATTTGTGATGAGCATAAAATTAAGTTCATAGGAGCGCTTCCAGAACAAATTGAGGGAATGGGTGATAAGGCTTCCGCTAAAGAAACCATGAAAAAAGCTAAGGTTCCTACCATTCCTGGATCAGATGGACTTTTAAAAGATTTCCCTCAAGCAAAAAAAATTGCAAATCAAATTAAATATCCGGTAATTCTCAAAGCTACTGCTGGTGGTGGAGGAAGAGGAATGCGTTTGTGCTGGAACGATAAAGAATTAGAAGAGGGTTGGCACTCTGCAAGACAGGAATCTGCCGCTGCTTTTGGTAATGATGGGATGTACTTGGAAAAATACATTGAAGAACCTAGACACATAGAAATTCAAATTGCAGCCGATCAGTTTGGTAACGTATGTCACCTTTCTGAAAGAGATTGTTCTATTCAAAGAAGACATCAAAAGCTTGTAGAGGAAACACCGTCACCTTTTATGACAGATGCCCTTAGAAAGAAAATGGGTGAAGCTGCTAAGAAAGCAGCTCTAGCTGTTAATTATGAGGGTGTTGGAACGGTTGAATTTTTAGTTGACAAGCATAGAAAGTTTTATTTCATGGAAATGAACACTAGAATTCAAGTTGAACACACCATTACAGAAGAAGTTATTAACCATGATTTAATTAAAGAACAAATTAAGATTGCTGCTGGAGATAAAATTTCTGGAAATGATTATTTCCCTATGCTTCACTCTATTCAATGTAGAATAAATGCAGAAGATCCTCATAAAGGATTTATGCCATCTCCAGGAAAGATTACCAACTACCACACTCCTGGTGGGCATGGGATAAGAATAGATACGCATGTATATGCTAGTTATATTATTCCTCCTTTTTATGACTCTATGATTTCGAAATTAATTACGGTTGCTCAAACAAGGGAAGAGGCCATAACTAAAATGAAAAGAGCATTAGAGGAATATATAATTGAGGGGGTTAAAACGACCATTCCTTTTCATTTGCAACTTATGGATGATAAGGAATTCAAGAAAGGGAATTTCACTACTAAATTTATGGAGACTTTTGAAATTAAATAGTCTTAATTTAGTACGAGTCTTAATTTTTCTATTGCTTGTTGTACACTCTTTATGTCTTCAAAACGAAGACGTAGCTTGTTGTTTTTTTCGGTCATTTTAGAACTTGCTTTTTCGTGCTGAACATAGTTTAAAACTTTAGAAAATTGTTCTGATTGATAATAAGGTGATTTTTGGTTACTAACGAAAGTGCCAATAAGAACATTTCTTTTTAATATTAACTTTTCAAAACCTACTTCCTTAGCAACCCAACGAAGACGAATGGTTTTAATGAGTTCTGCTGTTTCAGTAGGAATGGGGCCAAATCGATCTATAAGCGTGTTTTCAAATTCACAAAGAACTTTTTCATCGTTGGCTTCATCAAGTGATTTGTATAGATTTATTCTTTCTGAGATAAGATTAACATAATCATCGGGTATAACCAAGTTTAAATCTGTTTCGAGAATACAATCTTTTACAAAGCTTGAAGGTTGTTTTAGCTCCTTATTAAAAACACTTTTAAATTCATTTTCTTTTAATTCTTGAATGGCTTCATTAAGAATCTTTTTGTAAGTTTCAAAGCCAATTTCATTTATAAAACCACTTTGGTTAGCTCCTAATAAATCTCCAGCACCTCTTATGTCAAGATCGCGCATAGAAATATTCATACCACTTCCTAAATCTGAAAATTGTTCAATTGCTTTTAGTCGTTTTCTTGCATCATCAGAAAGATGATGAGCGGGCGGGGTAAAAAGATACGCAAAAGCTTTTTTGTTTGATCTGCCAACCCTACCTCTAAGCTGATGCAAGTCACTTAAGCCAAAGTGATTGGCGTTATTAATGATTATGGTGTTGGCGTTTGGAATATCAATTCCAGATTCAACAATTGTTGTTGCAACCAAAACATCGTATAGCCCTTCAATAAAATCAAGAACAATAGCTTCAAGTTTTTGACCCTCCATTTTACCGTGTCCAATTCCAACACGAATATCTGGACATAATCGCTGAACCATTCCAGCTACCTCTTCTATGTTTTGAACCCTATTGTGAATAAAAAACACCTGACCGCCTCTTTGCACTTCATAGGTTATAGCATCTCTTATGGTTTCTTCTGAAAATAACTGTACGGTTGTTTCAACTGGAAAACGATTAGGTGGCGGGGTATTGATAATCGACAAATCTCTAGCGTTCATTAAGCTAAACTGTAATGTTCTAGGGATAGGAGTGGCCGTTAGTGTTAAGGTGTCTACATTATTTTTTAGGGTTTTTAACTTGTCTTTAACGGAAACGCCAAATTTCTGTTCTTCATCAATAATTAGCAGTCCTAAATCTTTAAAAGTTACGTCTTTTCCAATAAGTCTATGTGTTCCAATTATAATATCAACCTTCCCTAGTTTTAAAGATTCTAATGTTTGAGTGGCCTTTTTTCTAGATTTAAATCGATTAAGATAATCTACTGTGCAAGGGAAGTTTTTTAATCTTTCCGAAAAGGTTTTGTAATGCTGGAAGGCAAGTACAGTAGTAGGAACCAGTATGGCTACTTGCTTGTTGTCGGCAACAGCTTTAAATGCTGCTCGAATAGCAATTTCTGTTTTGCCAAATCCTACGTCACCACAAATTAACCTGTCCATAGGAGCAGGGCTTTCCATATCCTTTTTCACATCGAGTGTTGCTTTTAGCTGATCGGGAGTATCTTCATATATAAATGATGCTTCCAACTCATTTTGTAAATAGGTGTCTGGAGAATATTCAATTCCTTTACTTAGTTTCCTTTTAGCATAAAGTTGAATTAAATCAAAAGCAACTTCTTTTATTTTCTTTTTGGTCTTTTGCTTAGCAAGATTCCAAGCAGGAGAACCCAATTTGTTTAATTTAGGCTGAGTGCCATCTTTCCCTGTATATTTACTTATTCTATGAAGAGAGTGAATGCTTACATACAAAATATCACCTCCTTTATAGGTTAATCGTATTGCCTCTTGTTTTTTTTGGTTTACATCTATTTTTTCCAACCCCGAAAATTCACCAATGCCGTGGTCAATGTGAACTACGAAGTCTCCTTTTTTAAGATTATAGATTTCTTTAAGAGTGAAGGATTGTTGTGATTTTTGATAGCCTTTTTTTAGTTTAAAACGATGATAGCGCTCAAAGATTTGATGGTCGGTAAAGCAAGAAATTTTTAAATCATTATCGATAAAACCTTCATGAAGGCCAAGGTTAATTGATTTAAATTCAACATCCGTCCCTATATCTTTGAAGATGGTTGCTAGTCTATTAAGCTGTGTTTCTTGCTCTGAAAAAATAAAATTTTCGTATCCATTTTCACTATTTTCTTTGAGCTTGCTAATTAATAAATCAAAGTTTTTATTAAATGGAGGCTGAGGATTTATATTTAACCAAACGGAAAATGTAGGCTTAAAATAGGTGTGTAATCCAAATTCAAGAAGTGAAAAATTAGAAATTTGATTTTGGTAGTCTTCAGGATTTAAATATAGCTGGTTTGGAGAAAGCCGATCAATAGTGCTTTCAAGCTTATTAAAAACATAGCTTGCTTTTTCAAAACCTTTTTCAATTTTTCCTTTAGAAAGTTCAAAATCTTTTATCCATATTTTTGAATCTGAAGGGATGTAACTTAAAAATGACTCCCTGTTTTCCAACATTGCTTTTGTTTGAATGTTGGGAACGATTTGAATTTTAGATAAAGTTTTTATGGACAGTTGTGTTGATGGGTCAAACAAACGTATGGATTCTACTTGATCACCATCAAATTCAATTCGAAAAGGCTCACTATTACTAAAAGAATAAATGTCTACAATTCCCCCTCTTATTGAGAATTGTCCTGGTGCATATACATAGTCTAACTTTTCAAATTCATATTCAATTAGTAGCTCATTAATAAAGTCTAATGAATACTCTTCTGCTTGCTGAATCTCTAATGTGTTTTTTTCTAGTGATTTTCTTGTTACCACATTTTCTACAATAGCTTCAGGGTGAGTAACCACCATAATGTTCTTTCTCTTTTTTCTAATAATCGAAAGAACTTCAGTCCGCTGAATGATGTTTGCATTGTCGATTTCCTCAATTTGATAAGGTCTTCTGTAGGAGGCTGGATAAAAAAGCAGTGTAGTTCCTCTTTTACCTGAAGTTATATTTTCTAGATTATTATAAAAATAGGCGGCTTCTTCTTTATCGGATAGAACAAACAAATGATTTCCTCCGATTTGCTGACTTACCGCATCAGCAATGAAAGCATCTGAGCTACCAGCAGTACCCAAAACATGAATTCTGGCAACATTTTTTTGAGCTTCAGAAGCAATTTTCTTAACCGATTCTGCTGAGCCGTAGTAATTTTTAATTGAATTAATTTCCACCCTGTAAGAAAACTTCTAGCTCTTTTACCATTTCTTTAGAGCCTATATAAAAAGGTACTCTTTGGTGTAATTCTTCAGGTTGAATATCTAAAACTCTACCCTTATCACTAATTGCCATACCTCCCGCTTGCTCAGCTAAAAAAGCCAATGGAGAACATTCATATAACAACCGCAGTTTTCCATTAGGAGCTGTTGTTGTTGAAGGGTAAAGATAAATACCACCTTTTATTAGATTCCTATGAAAATCAGCCACTAAAGAGCCGATATATCTTGCCGTATATGGTTTTTTTGTTGCTGTATTATTTCCTTTACAGAAGGAAATGTAATCTTGAATTTCAGCTGAACAGTGGTTAAGGTTACCTTCATTCATCGAGTAAATGCTTCCGCTAGAAGGAAATTTCATATTTGGATGAGATAGAAAGAAAACACCGATACTAGGATCAAAAGTAAATCCATTAACCCCATTTCCAGTAGAGTATACGAGCATAGTTGATGACCCGTAAATAACGTATCCAGCAGCAACTTGTTTTACCCCTTTTTGCAAAAAGTCTTTTAGTTCTGCTGGGTTACCTATTGCTGAGCATCTTTCAAAGACACTAAAAATGGTTCCTATAGAAACGTTCACATCTATATTTGACGAACCATCTAATGGATCCATTAGAACAACATATTTCCCTTTTTTACATTTTTCTTCATCAAAAGACACAAAATCATCATTTTCTTCTGAACCTATTCCACATACTACTTCTCTAGCTTTTAGGGCTTCTATAAACTGGTGGTCTGCATAGACATCTAGTTTTTGCTGTTGTTCTCCCTGGATGTTTTCGGTTCCAGCAGCACCAAGAATATGCTTTGCAAGACCAGCTTTGTTGGTTTCGTGACTTACCAGCTTGGCAGCAAGTCGAATAGAGCTTAATATTTTTGATAGTTCACCAGTTGATCCAGGAAAATCATTTTGATTATCTATAATAAACTCACCTAAAGTTTTGTTTTTCATTGTGCCCATAAATTTGTATTCAAATATCGAAGAATTTAAGTAAATTATCGAAAAAAAGTAGAAAGAATGAAAGATTTAGTCATTCGAAAAGCAAAAAAATCTGATATGCAACAATTGTTGTCTATGATAACCGAATTGGCAAAGTTTGAAAAGGCACAAGAACAGGTTCAGAATTCAGTCGAGCAACTTCAAAAAGATGGATTTGGAGGAAAGTCTTATTTTGAGGCTTTAATTGCTGAGCACCAAAATCAGGTATGTGGTTATGCTTTGTTTTATGAGGGTTATTCTACCTGGAAAGGAGTTACACTATATTTGGAAGACCTTATGGTTCGAGAACCCTACAGAAATAAAGGAATTGGTGAGAAATTGTTTAAAGAGATTGTTAATATTGCAAAGCAAAAAAAAGTTAAACGCTTAGATTGGCAGGTGCTAGATTGGAATAAGAGTGCTATTGATTTTTACAAGAAACAACAGGCTTTTCTTGATGGTAGTTGGCTAAATGGTAGGCTTTTTGAAAAAGACTTAAATGCAAAAAAAGATGAAGGTATTTAAATTTGGTGGAGCATCAGTAAAAAATGCAACAGCTATAAAAAACGCTGTTCAAATTACCCAATCTTATAAGGGGCCACTTATTGTTGTGGTTTCAGCAATGGGAAAAACAACCAATTCTTTAGAGGAGCTATGGTCTGCATTTGTTAAAAGAGATGAAAAAACCATCTCTAAATCATTGAATAAGCTTGTTGAATTTCATAATCAATTGCTAGTAGAATTGTTTCAAGAACAATCTAGTTCAGCTAAATTATTTAATGAATCTTTATCAAAGCTAAGCAACTACTTGGAAAAAGAGCCTAGTGAAAATATGGCCTATGAATATGATCAAATTGTTTCATATGGCGAATTGTGGTCTACTATTATTTTCTCTGGGGCTTTAGCCGCCTATAAAGTAAATGCGAAGTGGATGGATGCTAGGAAAATTATTCGAACCACGAATCATTTTCAAGAGGCTAGAGTAGATTGGCCCAAAACCAAAGACTTGGTAAAAAGCACTATTTTATCAGCATTTGAGAAAGATATGGGCTTAAAATGTGTAGTTACACAAGGTTTTATTGGTCATGCCAATAATGGAAAAACTACAACACTTGGGCGTGAGGGAAGTGATTTTTCTGCCGCTATTTTAGCTTGGGCAACAAGCGCCCAACAGGTTTTAATATGGAAGGATGTTCCGGGTCTTTTAAATGCTGACCCTAAGGAGTTTGAGAACACTATAAAAATTGATCGAATTTCTTATAAGGAGGCCATTGAGCTTAGTTATTTTGGTGCTTCTGTTATTCACCCAAAAACACTTAAGCCTCTTCAGAATAGTAATATTCCACTATTGATTAAATCATTTGTGGACCCTAAGGCAGAAGGAACTATTATAGATTCTGATGAAAGCGCTGACTACCAACAAGCCTCCTACATTTATAAAAGAAATCAGCTGCTTATTTCTATAAGCCCAAAAGATTTTTCATTTATTCTAGAAGATCACATAAGTGAGATTTTTAGTGTTTTTTCATTGACTGGAGTAAAGGTTCATCTAATGCAAAACTCCGCATTGAGTTTTTCTGTTTGTGCAACGATGAAAAAAACAATGCTTAAGGGGTTAATTGATAATCTTTCAGAAAAGTTCAATGTGAAATATAATGAAGATGTTGATTTACTTACCATTAGACATTATAAGGACCATGTGTTTCCAGAAAAATTAAAAACAAAAAAAGTCTTAATTAAACAAAGAAGTAGATCAACTCTTCGCTATGTTCTAAGGTAGTGTTGGTGTTGATTATTGTATATATTTGATTAAAAAAAACACCCATTGTTATGATAAAAGTAAAACACAGCCTTTTCATTATTTGTCTTCCCATTTTGTTTTCTTGCGGAAATTCTGAAAGTGAGGATGTTAACAATAATAATCAAGAGGTTGAAGTTGCTAAAGTTGAACCTGAAGAGGAGTGGCCAATAAAGGGGCTTCGTGAATTTTCTCTGGAAGATTATGAGCTAAATGTTACCATATATATTCCTGAACTTTATTATACAGATGAAGATGATTTGCCTCGTTTCACTCCACCTGAAATTATTCATAATGATGGAGAGGCAAGATGGGAAATAAAGGTTCCAGGAGATAAAAGATGGCATTTGGTTATTGAAGATATGGGTAAACAGCCTTTTGGTGTTGAAAAAGAATTGGAAGAGCACGATTTTCAGACGGGCATTTTTGAGTTTAAATACCACCAAAAAACGGATCATCTTTTATTGTATTCTAAGTTGCTAAAGTCAGATAATACTACACTAGATGATAAGGAGATAGCAATGCTTCCTAATTTTCATTTTTATTGTGCTAGAACAATTAATGGAAACAATGTTGTTTTTAGAAGTCATGAAATGGGGGACTTTAGAAAACCTACTGTAAGTAAGATGCTCTGCTCAGCAATGAATGCCAAATAGTTTGCGTTACTTCACCCTTGAATTGTCAGGGTTTGCCCATTCAGCTTCAATTTTTTCAAACTCTTCTGCTGTAAGTGTTTTAATGTAAACGTCACTAAAGTCAAAGTAATCAATAGCGTTATAATGGAAGTTTCTAATTTCAGAGTGATATAAAGTGTAGTTCTCTTGGTACCAAAGCACAATAATAGGTGCATCTTCCATTAGTATTCTTTCAGCTTCAGCGAAGTTTTCAAAACGAGAACTTTCGTCTTCCATTTTAGTGGCTGCAACAAAAAGAGAGTCAAAACGACTATTTACATAACGAGTTGTATTTGGGTAAGAAGGTTCGTCAAAAGAATCAGGAACATTTAAACCATGAAAAATACTTAAGAAAGATTCTGGAGATGGATAGTCTGCTACCCATGCAGATCTAAACATTTCAGATTTACCATATTTAGAGTGTTCTATTTTATCAGTGAAACTTACTTGTTCAAATTCAATCCAAATATTTAGAACAGACTTGAGTTGATGTTGTATTTCTTGAGCAACCATTAAATGGGTATTTCCACCAAGATTGAGCTCTAAAGTAACTGGGGGGAAGCCTTCTCCGTTTGGATAACCTGCATCAGCAAGTAATTTTCTAGCTTTTAATGGATCAAACTGATACCCATTTATTCTACTATAATCGTATTTTTTAAATAGCATTACTTTTGGTGTAATCCCTTGATCTCCTATAGCTCCCTGACCATTAAGTGTCGATTCTATAATTTTTTTCTTATTAATAGCGTAGTTAAAAGCTTTTCTTACATTAACATCATCAAAGGGAGGTTTGCTGGCATTAAACTCATAATATTGAGTCACCAGCTCATGCTCTTGATTAACATATGTTTTAGGGGGTCTATTGGTAAAATTAGCGGTGTTTTCAGAAAATACTTCAGCAATTTTAGTTGGCGGAAGACCATAAATTATGGAAAGGTCTTTAGCTTTAAAAAGCTCTAACTCAGCAACTTTTGATGGTATAAACTGAAAATGAATAGAATCTAGGTAAGGAAGTTGGTTTCCATAACTGTCGGTCATGTAATAGTTCTCGTTGTAAACTAAATATAAGTCGGTTAGCTCATCTTGTGATTCAGTAAATTTGAAAGGACCCGTGCCAATGGTAAGTGAAGTACCATATTTTTCATAAGCTTCTTTAGCAATAACAGAGCTATTTGGCATTGCCAGGTTGTATATAAATGAAGTGTGTGGTTCTTTTAATTTAATGGTAATTGTGGAGTCGTTTACAACCGAAATACCAACAAGTGATTCTGTCTCGCCAGCTTTAAATTCTTTAGCTCCAGCAATTTTATCAATAAACATGTTGTAGGAAACTTCAAATTTGTTGGAGCAAAGCAGCTCAAAAGAATATTTAAAGTCTTGTGCAGTTACTTTTCTTCCCTTTCCATTTTCAAAGCACTCATCATCATGAAAAAACACATTTGATCTTAGCTCAAAGGTGTAATTGGTTTGATCCTCACTTACTGACCAATCTTTTGCAATACATGGAACAATTGTTAAATCTTTAGGATTAAAAGCGACAAGACCATCATGTATCTGACCAGCAATTTTAGCAGATGTAGCATCTTCAATTTTTCCAGGAAATATTGACCTGAAAGATTCTTCATCTGAAACACATAGCACACCACCATAAACAGCATTATCTCCAATCGCTGTTCTAGTGGAATTGTTTGTTTCAGCTGTTTCAGAACCTTGTTGCTGACAACCGAAAAAAACAATAGAGATAATTAAAAAGAAAGCTAAAAGATGATTATTTAATATTTTAATATACATTTTCAAAGTACTTTAAGAGAACAGCGTTCATGTCGTGTAACATACTACAAGAATACACTTTAATTGGAATTTATCAAAGATGTTAAGTAAGAATATCTTGTTATGTTTCATTTTTTAATTATAAATTTTAAGTAAAAAGGATGATTTATTATTTTGTTTTGTTTAAAATTGCACTTATTATTGTTGCTTAAAGTAAGTTTATATTAGCTTTGTTTAAATGAAAAGTCAACTTTTAATTCTTTTTCTTATACTAACCTTACTTGTATCGGGTCAAAATAACGAGACAAGTATTATCCATGAAGGACATTATCAGGGCAAAAATTTATATGTTCAAAATCCCTTTTCTGGTTCTGGAGTTGGGTTTTGTGTTATTGCTGTATATGTTAATGGCGATGTAACCACTGATCAAGTAAATTCAAGTGCTTTTGAAATCGATTTTGGAAATTTAAGCCTTAAAGTAGGTGATCCTGTTACTGTGAAAATTCAGCATAAATTAGATTGTCTTCCTAAGGTTTTAAATCCTGAAGTACTTAGACCAAGAAGTACTTTTGAAACATTAAGTATTGCTGTTGGAGAGGATCAAGTTTTACGTTGGAAGACGGCCAATGAACAAGGAAAACTCACTTTTGTTGTAGAGCAATATAGATGGAGTAAATGGGTAAAAGCAGGAGAAGTTGACGGCATTGGAGATGCAGATGAGCAATCTTATGAGTTTAAAATTACTCCTCATTCAGGTGATAATAAGTATAGAGTAAAGCAAATAGATTACACTGGTAAACCTAGAATGTCCCCCACTGCAGATTATTCTTCTGATCTTGCACAAATATCCATCTCTACTCCAAAAGTTAAAGACAAGTTGGAGTTTTCTGGTGAAACATTATATGAAATTTATGATACTTATGGGAACCTAGTAAAAAAAGGTTTTGCAACTAAAGGAATTGTTGGTGTAGCCAACTTAAAGAAAGGGCTTTATTACATTAACTACGATGCCAAAACAGGAGAGGTAGTTAACAAAAAATAACTCACCTTACCAACGTATTAATTTCCTCCACATTTTCTGGAGGATTTTTTTTATCTATAAATCATGAAAAAAATTGAACACATAGGAATTGCAGTTGAAAACATTGATGTTTCTAATGCGCTTTTTGCCAAGCTATTAGGTAAAGACAATTATAAGATTGAAACAGTGGAAAGCGAAGGTGTTAAAACTTCTTTTTTTAGATTAGGTGAAAGTAAAATAGAGCTGTTAGAGGCTACCAATGAAAACAGTCCAATAAGTAAGTATATTAAGAAAAAAGGTCAAGGGGTTCATCATTTAGCGTTTCATGTTGATGATATAGAAAAAGAGATGGATCGATTAAAAAGTGAAGGCTTTGTTTTAATTAACGACAACTATAAGGATGGAGCAGACAATAAGAAAGTATGCTTTTTACACCCAAAGTCTACAGGAGGAGTTCTTATAGAATTGTGTCAGGAAAAAGACTCGTAAGATCTTCTTGTTTTTTCAACAGATGTGTTCGAATTCCAATTGCTTTTGCACCATTAATGTGCTGAGCAGAATCATCTATAAATAGTGTTTTTTCTGCAGTTAAATTATTTTCGTTCAGGACCATTTTAAAACATGCTGCGCTAGGTTTTCTTAGTCCTATTTCCGATGAGTAGTAAACCTTGTTAAAACAATTTGTGAATGTAGTGTAGCCAATTGATGAAGCAATAATTTTTTGAAATGCTTTGATGTGTATCTCGTTGGTGTTGCTCAATAAAAAAATCGGATAGTTCTTTTTTAATCTTTGAAGAAGTTCAATTCGTTTTATAGGTAGTTTTAGTAGCATTGCATTCCAAGCGGAATCAAAATCTTTGTCAGTAACAGAAATAGTCATTTGATTTTGTAGATTTTTTCTAAATTCTACAGCTGAAATTTTTCCTGTTTCAAAATCATCAAAGAGCTGATTTTGTTTTTGTTGATTGTAAAGCGAATTAAAATCTTTGCATCCTAATTTATTGAAGCCATTAATGGTTAATCCGTAATCTAGGTCTAATATTACTCCTCCTAAGTCAAATATTATGGCGTTTATTGAATTCACGTTCAATTAATAGTTTGATTATTCAATACAAATATGTAAAATTGCAAACTATTTCAGAAACTTTTTTCTGAAGGGCCCATAGCTCAGTTGGTTAGAGCACCTGACTCATAATCAGGGGGTCGAAGGTTCGAGCCCTTCTGGGCCCACAAAAGCCTCCACTTATAGTGGGGGTTTTTTTGTGTATAGTAATAAACAAAATGTTGGGTTTTTAGTAGTTTTACAAAAACACAATAGCAATGATTCAGATCTTACCTTTTCTTCTTTCTGGAATTATTTGTGGGTTAATTTTATTTCAGTCTTTTTTAATTGCACCATCAATTAACAAGCTGATTAACAAAAAAGATGCAGCTATTTTGTTGAGATATTTATGGCCAAAGTTTTTTCTACTTATAGGTTTTTTATCGCTAGTTTCTGTAGTGCTTATATATGTTGGTAGCATGAATCAAGAGGGGCTAAAATATGGTTCAATTGTAAGTGTTATTTTAATGGGAGTCTGTTATGCAATAACCCCTATAATTAATAAAGCCAAAGACAATTCAAAAGATAAAAGGTGGTTTGTTTTGCATCTATCTACTGTGCTTCTAACTCTGATAACACTTATAGTTAACGTTTTTATACTTGGTTACTGGAATTTTTGATTTGATTTAGTTGATTAGTTTAATTTGTTATTTTAGGAATAGGTAACCCTTCTGCTAAGCAATAGGAGACACGTTGTGTTTAATTTTTTTAAATGGTTGAAAATCAATAATCTCAAAAAAAACGAGTAAATTATGCTTCCAAAAAAAATTAAAATGAAAAGAGTTTTACAATTGTTTATGATTTCAGTGTTTTTAATGGGAAGTAAA
>CETG01430830.1_pt1 | contig 13841 bp, 9 predicted proteins | sample 361471 | NCBI WGS metagenome assembly CETG01 (sample SAMEA2622696, study PRJEB7988) | marine metagenome | isolation source: saline water (ENVO:00002010), including | reverse complement strand
TGTTTCTACTTTATTTGTAGTTGTAAGCAAATCAGGAAATACATTAGAGCCCCAGATTGCAATGGATCAATCTAGAAAGTATTTAGAACAATCAGGAGGCAATTGGTCTAAGCATGCTGTTTCTATTACTATGAAAAATAGTAAATTAGACCTACTTTCGCAGGATGAAAATTGGCTTCATTCTTTTGATATGCCTGATTGGGTTGGAGGAAGAACAAGTATTACAGGGGCTGTAGGTCTTATACCTATCTCACTTATCAATGAAGATATTTCAGACTTTATTAATGGTGCATCCTTGATGGATCATTTGACAAGAAATACTGATTTGACTAACAACCCAGCAGCATTACTTGCTTTATCTTGGATGATTGCAGGAAAGGGTAAAGGTCTTAGAGATATGGTAATTCTTCCATACAATGATCGATTACAAGTATTCAGCAGATACCTTCAGCAGTTAGTTATGGAATCTTTAGGAAAAAAAGAAGATAGACAAGGAAGAATTGTTAATCAAGGTATAGCAGTTTATGGTAATAAAGGATCAACTGATCAACATGCATATGTACAACAATTAAGAGATGGAATAGATAACTTTTTTGTGACTTTTATCGAAGTAATTAGAGATTCAGAATCAATAAATTCAATAAATGATAAACATCCTGGAGATTATTTATCTGGATTTCTTCAAGGAACCAGAAATGCTCTAACTGAAGGAGATAGGCAAAGTCTTTTAATATCAATTAATGAATTTAATCTCAAGACTCTTGGCGCTTTAGTCGCATTGTTTGAGAGAGCAGTTGGATTCTACTCTGAATTCGTTGATATTAATGCATACAATCAACCTGGCGTTGAAGCTGGGAAAATTGCTGCAGCTGATGTTATTTCCTTACAACTAAAAATTATAGATCTCTTAAATGATGGTATTAAAAGATCTATTAATGATATAAATCAACATTTACCAGGTTCTTCTAAAGAAACTATTTACCTTATACTTAGGCACATCTCAAAAAATAATAATAAATATTTTGTTAGTGGAGACTGGAAAAAACCTAATTCATTAGCTTTCTTATATAAAAAATAAATTAAACCACCACATTAGCTAATTTACCAGGTACTATTATTATCCTTTTTACCTTTTTATTGTTTATCCATTTCTTTGTTATTTCTTCATTTAGAACTAACAATTCTATCTCTTCTTTTTTAGTACCATTTTTCAAAGTTAATTTTCCTCTAACTTTTCCATTTATTTGAATAACTAAATTATAATTTTTTTCAATAACAGCTTGTTTGTCAAATTGTGGCCAATCATTCAAGTGAATGCTTTTATCCCCTGAAAGTAATTCCCATATTTCTTCAGCAAGATGGGGAGCAAATGGTGCCAATAATTTACTAAATGTATATAAAGATTCAAAGGCAATTAATTCATTTGATGAAAATAATAATTCATTCATCGAATTGAGCAATATCATTAATTCTGAAATTGCTGTATTAAATTGAAGGTTATTTAGGTCATTACTTATCTCATTGATTGCTGTATGCGTTGATTTTCTTAACTTTATATCTTCAGAACTTAATTCTTCATTGTTTATACTTGATAGTTTGTTAACTAAATTAGTGAAATTTATCTCATTCTTAGAGAGATACTTAGTAAACACCTTATAGATTTTTTGGATAAAGCGATATTGCCCCTCTACATCTGAATCATCCCATTCTAGATCCTTTTCAGGAGGAGCCTTAAATAATATAAACATTCTTGCTGTATCTGCTCCAAAAAGATCAATTACTTTTGCTGGTTCGATACCATTATATTTAGATTTAGACATTTTTTCGTAAATAATATCTAAGCATTCATCTGTATCAGGGTCTTTAGGTGAGTTAAGATCCTTTATTTTATTTAACGGAATATATTTATTCGTTTTAGAATTTTTATATGTAACACCTTGAACCATTCCTTGAGTTAATAATTTCTTGAATGGTTCATTTATGTTCGTTAAATTACTCTGCATTAAAGCTTTTGTAATAAACCTTGAATATAAAAGATGAAGAATAGCGTGTTCAATTCCTCCAACATATTGATCAACAGGTAACCATTTATCGATTAACTTTTTATCAAATGGTAGATTTCTATTTTTTGAATCAGCATATCTTAAGAAATACCATGAAGAACATATAAATGTATCCATCGTATCTGTTTCTCTTTGTGCTGGAGCTCCACAAGTTGGACATTCAACATTTCTCCATTTCTTATTAGCGATCAAAGGAGAGTCACCTTTTCCTGTTATATTCATATTTTTTGGTAGTTCAACTGGCAAGCTTGATTGAGGTACCGCTACTATTCCGCATTTATTGCAATGAATAATCGGTATAGGACATCCCCAATATCTCTGTCTAGATATTAACCAATCCCTTAATTTATATTGAACCTTGATGTTTGCCCAACCTTCTTTAATACCTAAATCGGTAATAACCTTTTTTGCTTTTTTAGACGAAATACCGTTGTGTCTCTCGGAATTTATTAACGTCCCGTCTTTAATAAATGGCTCTTTCTCATTAATATTTTTTTCATTAATATTTTTAATTACATATTTAATAGGAAGCTTATATTTTTCTGCAAAAATAAAATCTCTTTCATCATGTGCAGGAACTCCCATAACCGCACCTGTACCATAATCTGATAGAACATAATCTGCAATCCATATAGGGACCTTTTCATTGTTGATAGGATTTATTGCACATGCTCCTATACTTAATCCATTTTTTGTCCTATTATCATCTGCTATGTCTATATCTGTAAGAGTTGATAATCTTTTTCTAAAAATTTCTAATTCAGGTCTAATTGCTTCTTTAACTAATTCGTCCACTAAATGATGATTAGGAGACAGAACTATATATTTGACGCCGTATATTGTATCTGGTCTTGTTGTGAATATATTAATGTTATAGGAGCAAGAACCTTGGGTCTTAAATACTATTTCTGTACCAATTGACTTTCCAATCCAATTTGATTGCATGGTTTTTACTTTTTCAGGCCAACCTTTTAATTCTTTTAAATCATTTTCTAACTCATTTGCATATTTAGTTATAGATAAGAACCATTGGTTTAGTTTTTTCTTTTCAACTTGGGCACCAGACCTCCAAGATTTTCCTTCAGCATCTACTTGTTCATTAGCTAGAACAGTTTTGTCTATTGGGTCCCAATTGACGGTTGCTTTTTGTTGATATGCTAAGCCTTGTTTATATAACTCAAGAAATATAAATTGTGTCCATTTATAATAGTCTTTATCGCACGTATTAATTTCTTTAGTCCAATCAACAGACAATCCAAGTTGATTTAGTTGTCCTTTCATTTGTTTGATATTTTTTTTTGTCCAACTATTCGGGTCAATACCTCTTTCTATAGCAGCATTTTCTGCTGGCAATCCAAATGCATCCCATCCCATTGGGTGAAGTACTTTATAACCAGACATCCTTTTAGATCGAGCTATAACATCGGTTATTACGTAATTTCTAACATGCCCCATATGGAGAGTTCCCGAGGGATAGGGAAACATTGATAAGGCATAAAATGTTTTTTCATCATCAGTTGAGTCTTGAGTTTTATATAGATGATTTTTTTCCCAGACTTTATGCCACTTTTCTTCAATTTCATTATGGCTATACCTATCCAATGGTGGTTCCCCTGTCGACTTGTTTTTTATTGAATCCTTCACTGAATAAGCTCTTATATATTTGATCGTGCCATATTTAGTTACCTATAGTGAAGAATCGTTCATAAATGACTATGAAGACCATGAGCAAGTACTCATATATCCTGTAATTACTAATATGCTTATTAATTTCTTATGAGCAAAGTAGAATTTACCAAATATGAAGGTTTGGGTAATGACTTCATTCTTGTAAATGGTCACAACAATCAATTACCTAATGAATTGAGATCTGGAGAACCTTCACTTGTTAAGTCTCTTTGTAATAGAAAATTTGGTATTGGTGCTGATGGGGTAATTCTGTTATTAAAATCTAAAGGTGATGGTGATGTCAGAATGAGGATATTTAATTCTGATGGTAGTGAGGCTGAGATGTGCGGTAATGGAATAAGGTGTTTAATTAAGTTTATAATTGATTCAAATATTAATATATCAGATTTGAAATATAATGTTGAAACTAAGGCTGGTTTGATTTTAGCAACATTAGAGAAAGATAATCTGATTAGAGTTAATATGGGTAAACCTATTTTTGAAGCATTAAAAATACCTACATTATTGGAAGATAAAACCCAAGGAGTACCATCTGGATCAATAAATATTCAAAATCATCTTTTTAATGTTTATTCCGTCAGCATGGGAAACCCACATTTGGTACTTTACTCTTCTGATATTTCTTCTCTTGAATTTGAGTTATTAGGCAAAGAACTTGAGGTTCACAAATCGTTTCCTTCCAGAACAAATGTTCATTTTGTGCAAATCATTGATAAAAGTAATATTAAAGTTTTGACATGGGAGAGAGGTTGCGGACCAACTTTGGCTTGTGGAACAGGCGCGTGTGGTGTTATGGCTATTACTCATAAACTAGGTTTATGCAATGACAATGTTCTTGTTAGTTTAAAGGGTGGAGATCTATCTATTTCATGGCAATCTAATGATCAACCAATTTATATGAAAGGACCAGCAAATAAAGTATATTCAGGTTATATAGATATTTCATAATAATGATCCTGTTTAATATAAAAAAATCTAATAATCTATATCTTGATGCATGCGCTTCAACGCCAATTCATGAAAAAGTCTTAGAGGAAATTATATTTGTTAATCAGAATTTTTTTGCGAACCCATCGAGCATTCATTCTCAGGCCACTGAATCAGCAGAACTACTGGAAAGATCAAGAATGTTAATAGCAAATAAATTAAATGCAAATATAAATGATATTATTTTTACTTCTGGTGCAACTGAATCAATTAATTTTGCTATAAAAGGCGCAGCATCATCTATTAAGCCTGGACGAATTGTTATAAGTTCTGTAGAACATCCATCAGTTCAGAATGCAGCACTATCCTTAAAAGCATTAGGTTGGGATGTAATCTTTTGGCCTGTGGATAAATATGGCACAGTTAATCTTAACTATATAGATAAGTACTTAGAAGAACCAACAAAAATCTTGTCAATTATTTGGGGACAAAGTGATATTGGAACAATACAACCAATACAACATATTGGGAACGAATGTAAAAAACGAGGTATTGTTTTCCATTCCGACGCTACTCAGGTATTACCACATGGACTCTTTAACTGGAGACAATTGCCTGTTGATTTATTGAGTGCATCGGCGCATAAATTTCAAGGACCTAAGGGAATTGGATTGTTGTTGAAAAAAAATACTAAATTGAGACCACTTTTATTAGGAGGCAAACAAGAGAATGGAATGAGAGCAGGAACTGAACCCTTGCCATTAATAGTTGGTATGGCTAGAGCTATATCATTAATAGAAAATGAATTAATACTAAATGATACAAGTACAGAATTTCCTGGTAATAAAGTTAGCGAAATAACCAATTATTTAGCTACAGGTCTTTCTAAATTAGATAATATTCATTTGGTTGGAAATAAAGTAAATTTTAATAGATTGCCAAATCACATATCAATTTTAGTTGGTAATAAAAATAATAAACCAATTTCAGGTAGATCAGTTGTTAGAAAACTATCCGAAAAAGGTATTTCATGTAGTACCGGAAGTGCCTGTAAGTCTGGTGTAACAGAAGATAGTGAAATATTAGTAGCAATTAATGTAACTAAAGAATGGAGGAAATCATTAATAAGGTTAAGCTTAGGTCCTTGGTTGGATTATAGTAATATCGTAGATATCCCATCCATTTTAAAAATAATAACTCAAGTAGAGGAATATGAATAAATCAAATAAAAATAAACCTATTCTTCCTAATACTTTATTAGATGCGGAATCAGATATATTTGAATCCCTAAAATTTTATTTAGATAATACATCGAATAACAGACTATCGATAAGTTTAAAGTTTGAAAATCTTAGACTTAATCCTGTCGTCTATAGATTATATAATAATCTACAAAAGCTTAATAAAACAAGTATTTTACTATGGGCAGACGCAGGTGGAGCTGCTTTGGCTAAAAGAGATATGAAGAATCTAGAAAATTCTATTTACTCTTTTAAAGAATTTATTTCTTGTTTAAGTAACTTTAACCAAGAACAAATAATCATAGCAGTTAATCCACAACCTTTTGATTTTGAAGAATTTAAAGAAATTTGCGACTCTTTTATCGGAAAAATAATAATGCTTAACGGCAAATTAGAAGATATGGCTGTTGGTATCGGAAATGTAGGGAGGGAAAGAAGGAAACAATTTATCTATTCATGGAAAAACGTTTATTGGTTACAACCATTTAATGGGGCAGCTTTAATGAAAGATAAAACTAATGATTGGTATTTATTTAAACAAAGAGATGATGGATACATCTTTTGCGAATCATTCGAGAATAAACCGGATGAAGAGTCAATTTTGTTTTCATTATCTAATTTACAAGATATTAGATAATATATGAAAAAAATAAGCTTATTTATAATAATAATATATTTCTTGTTATATCCTCCAACATATATTTATCACTTTCTATTTAATTTAGACATTATATCAAAACTATATATAAGAATCTTTCCTACTAAGACTAGTATAAATATATGCTCCAAATTAGATAAGAAAGTTAATAATCTAATCTATCCACACAAAAATAAATATAGTATTAGTGTTTTGGATGCTAGGGGGAATTTGATATTAGATATCAATAGTAATAAGCCTCGAATTCCAGCATCAAATCAAAAATTAATTTCGACAGCATATGCTTTAGATAAGTTAGGGCCTAATCATACATTAAATACAAGCTTATTTAATCCATCTATTGGAAAATATTATATTATAGGAAATGGTAATCCAGATTTAAGCATTAGAGATATAAGGATAATTTCAGAAAAGATTATCAATTCACTACCTTATAATTATAAAGATAAAGTTTCAATAACATTATTTGAAGAAGAAAAGCAATCTTGGTGGCCAAATTCTTGGTCTTCATATGATAGGAGTAATACATATGGTGCACCAATTACACGAATAGCAGTCAATAGTAATTCTAATTCCTTCTCTTTGACAAATCCTATATTATATTTAAAACAAATTATAGATAACGATTTAAATTACTATGGTTTATTTGCAAAATATGATGTTGAATCACCAATAAATCCGGAAAAGGATAAAATAGGTGATTCTATATTTACAGTCAAATCTGCTCCTATATATGCACTATTGGCATTATCTAATGCAGAGAGTCACAATTTTACAGCAGAAGTTTTACTCAGAAATTCATTTAATGATTGGAATGTAAAAGACAATTCACATAAGGTAATTAATTGGTTACGCTTTAAAAGAATTCCAGTTGATGGAATTAATATTATAGATGGAAGTGGACTCTCTAGAATGAATAGAATAACAAGTTATTCCTTAGTTAGACTTTTAGCTAATATGGATAGGAATAGACACTCTGAATATTATTTATCATCAATGTCTTTATACGGAATTCGAGGAACTTTAAAAAATTATCCTTATAGCAAAACCTTAGATTCTAACTTTTATGGTAAGACAGGAACTCTCGAAGGAGTCAGGGCTATAAGTGGCATTTTAAAACATAATAATCAAAAATTATTTATTAGCGTAATAGCAAATGATATATACAACGTAGATTCAAAAATTTATAAAATATTGGAAACAATCTCTATTAATAATTGTTTATTCGCTAATTAACTTTAATTCCCTACCAATTAATTAAATAACTCAGAAAGGTCTTTTGCAACAATTTGTGGGACCATGTGATCTGTTTTTCCTCCAAATCTAGCAACTTCCTTTACCAGAGAACTGCTTAGATAGCTGTGATGAGTCTCGGTTGCAAGAAAGACAGTCTCATAATTTTCGTCTAACGATCTATTTGTATGAGCTATTTGCAATTCATACTCAAAATCGCTCATTGCCCTCAAACCTCTAATAATTAAATCAACACTATTTTGTTTTGCACATGAAACAGTAAGTCCTGAAAAAGCTATTATTTCAACTTTATCAATGTTTTTAGTAGCATTTTTAATATGTTCTAATCTTCTTTCCAAACTGAATGTAGGACTCTTTGAGGGATTTTCTAAAACAGCAATAACGACATGTCCAAATAATCTGCACCCTCTCTGTATAAGGTCTAAGTGACCAAAGGTAAGAGGGTCAAAGCTACCTGGGTATAGAGCTTTCATGGTGATTAATAGAGTTTTATCAACCGGTGAGTCAGTAATTGACTAAAGTTAAACAAAACTATCTAAGCGCATGACTCTCGATTTGGAAGCCAAAAAAGTACTTCTTCGCAAAATTCCTCATGGACTATTCATTTGTGCTGTAAAGGATGGAGATGAAATAAATGGTTTTACAGCTAGTTGGGTTACGCAAGGTTCTTTTTCCCCCCCATTAGTTGTTATGGCTGTTCGGGCTGATGGATCCAGCCATGAAATTATCAAAAAAACCCAATTGTTTTCGTTAAATGTTTTAAGACATGACCAAAAGGATTTAGCAGCTATATTTTTTAAGCCTCAAAAGGGATTAGGTGGTAGATTTGAATCAACATCCTATTCATTTGGGCCAAATGGTCTTCCAATTTTAGAGGATTCAATTGGAGGTATTGAATGTAATGTTAAAGGGGAAGTTTCCTGTGGTGATCACACTATATTTGTTGGTGAAGTTACATATGCAAAATTGAATCAAAATACAGACTCATTATTACTATCATCAACTGGTTGGAATTATGGAGGATAATTAAATGTGAAATCAACAGATTTATTTAGTCCTTTAATTAAGGACAATAAAAGGTTAGAAATATTATTGGAGGAAATTCCGAACGAAGTAGGTTGTTATTTAATGCATGATAATAACGAAAGACTTTTATATGTGGGAAAATCTAAGAAATTACGAAATAGAGTTAGAAGTTATTTTAGAAATATAAAAGATCATAGCCCTAGAATAAATTTAATGATAAGACAAATCTATGATATAGAATATATAATTACAGATAGTGAAAACGAAGCATTAACTCTTGAATCGAATTTAATAAAAAGTCAACAACCATATTTCAATGTCTTATTAAAAGATGGAAAAAAATATCCTTATATTTGCATAACATGGAGTGAAAAGTATCCTAGAATATTTATAACACGTAGAAGAAGACAATTGTCTTTGAAAGATAAGTTCTATGGACCCTTTGTAGATGTTACATTGCTTAGAAATACACTCTTTTGGATTAAAAATGCTTTCCCACTTCGACAACGATCTAAACCATTGTTTAAGGATAGAACTTGTTTAAATTATTCAATAGGTAGATGTCCTGGAGTTTGTCAAGAATTAATAACTATTGAGGAATATTTTAATACATTAAAAAGAGTTGAAATGATTTTTCAAGGAAGATCTGAGGAACTTAAAAAGATTCTCTCTAAAAAAATGCATGAATACTCTTTAAGGATGGAATATGAATCTGCTTTAAAGTTAAGAGAGCAGATTAAAGGGTTAGATAATATTTCTCAATCTCAGAAAATGATTATCCCAGATTCTTCTACAAGTAGAGACATTATTGCATTAGCTTATGATAATAAGACAGTTGCAATTCAGCTATTTCAAATGAGAACAGGTAAATTAGTTGGCAGATTAGGTTATATTTCTCAAAATAATCAGCATAGTATCCAAGAGACGATGCAAAAGATAGTTGAAGAACATTACAGTCAAGTAGATAATATTGAATTACCAAATGAGATTTTACTTCAACATAAACTTCCTCAGCAAGATTTAATTTCAGAATGGTTAACTCAAATTAGAGGAAAGAAGGTTCGGTTGATGAATCCCAAAAAGAATAATAAAGTTAAATTAGTAGATCTAGTTGAAAAAAATGCACTTATAGAGTTAAACAGAATACAAAGATGTCAAGATAGACATTTATTGGGATTGGAGGATTTGTCACAAACATTAGATTTAATAAAGCCTCCAAGGAGGATTGAAGGCTATGATATTAGCCATATACAAGGTACAGATGTTGTAGGATCTCAAGTTGTATTTATTGATGGAATACCAGCTAAAGAACATTATAGAAAATATAAAATCAAATTAAATGAGTTATGTATCGGTCATAGCGATGATTTCAAATCACTTTCAGAGCTTATTAGAAGAAGATTAAAACGTTGGTCTAAATATAAATCAGAGGGAGGATCATTATCAGAACTAAAGAATAAAAAAATAAGTCTATTTGATAATCTTAGTTTATCTGACTTACCTGACTTATTACTAATTGATGGTGGTAAGGGTCAATTATCTTCTGTTGTTAATGTACTTAAAGAATTAGATTTATTTGATGATATCCCAATATGCTCTATTGCAAAAAAAAATGAAGAAATATTTATTCCTAATACTAAGCAAGCTTTAGTTACAGAAAAAGATGATCTTGGTATAATTTTACTAAGAAGAGTTCGAGATGAAGCACACAGATTTGCTGTTAGTTTTCATAAACAACAACGTTCAGCCCGGATGACACGTTCTCAATTAACTCATATACCGGGAGTAGGTTCTAAAAGATTAAATGAGTTACTTGATTATTTTCAATCTGTTGACGCTTTAAAGATGGCAACAAAGAACGAGATTTTGAATGTTCCCGGTATTGGAGAACAAATAGCCGAAAAAATTTGGGATTACTATAATAATGTTGGTTATGAAGAATCCAAATCTTCTTAAAGTCAATAATAATTCCTAAAATTGAAGGTATATTTATAAAAAATATATATATAAACGTAGCATTATTAATAAATTCATCAAATCATTTAATTTCTAGTATAATAGAATTAATAATAAATTGTTATAGATGAATGGTTTAAAATCTGTTCTGAAACACGTAAATAAACATAGTTGTCCATATAAAATAAATCTTCATTGTCATACTTCATTTAGCGATGGAAGTTTATCTCCACTTGAATTAGTTAAACAAGCATCTATAACCGGAGTTAACCATCTTTCAATAACGGACCACCATACAATTGATGGATATAAGTCTATTATTAACTCTTCAGAATTAAATAATATAAATTTAGAATCATTACAACTCTATTCAGGAACAGAGATATCAGGCCTGCTAAAGGGTTGCTTAGTACATATATTAGCACTTGATTTTAACATTTATAATTCAGATATAGAAAAATATTTACAAGGTCATGCCCTTATGGGAGAAGAGATTAAAGCAGAATTAATTGTTTCTGCAATACATAAAGCTAACGGATTAGCTATTTTGGCTCACCCTGCAAGGTATAGAATTCAATATAATGATTTAATTATAGAAGCTAATAAATTAGGTTTTGATGGTATAGAAGTATGGTACAACTATGAAAGATCAATTAAATGGACTCCTTCACCATTTATATGCGATAAAATTTCATCTTTAACAAATGAACTTGGAATGTTATCAACATGTGGAACTGATACTCATGGTTATTCTATTCTCTCACGCTAGATATTAACTTTTTTCAATTAAAAGTTCTGTTTCCTGCACAATTTCTTTCAAATATGTTATCTCTTTATTAGAAGCATTTTTCCATATATGTCTATTAAAGGCTTCTAATAACCTTTCTGCCATATCTCTTAGAACCCAAGGGTTATTTTCTATAAAGAATTCTTTGTTCTGAGTATTTACTATAAATGTCTCTAAATAACTTGAATATATCCAATCAGGAACTATTCCTGTTGTTGCATCGTATCCAAATAAATAATCTAAACTAGCTGATATTTCAAAAGCTCCTTTATATCCATGCTTTTTTATTTCATCTATCCATTTAGGATTTAAAAGCCTACTTCGAACTATTTTGTCTATTTCTTTCTCTAATTCGTTAATTACTGGCCTTGAATGTCTTGAATGGTCAGCTATTAAAATTTTAGGTTTTTTATTATACTTCTCTACTGCGGCAGATAATCCACCATGGAACTGATAATAATCGTCAGAATCTATTAAATCATGTTCTCTGTTATCTTGATTATGAAGGACAACTTGAACCTTTTTTAAAGATTCAATTAACAATCCTTTATTTTTTTCAGGACAAGTTGTACCGCTATATGACCATTGACTCCAATTTATATAAGAGTCTACTAAATCTGATTTTTCTTCCCACTTTCCATAGCTGATTAATTCCTGTAAACCTGCTCCATATGCACCAGGGGCTGATCCAAATATTTTCGATATAGGTTTATTTTCCTTTTTTAATAAAGCATACGGATTCATATCATAAGGCTCGTTTATATTTGCAAGGATTGATTGGCCTTTGTAAATTAATTTTATTAATTGAGGAAAAGCATCTCTAAATAAACCCGAAATTCTTATCGTTATATCAACTCTTGGTCTATTTAATATATTTAGAGGAATTATTTCCAAATCAATTATCCTTCTTGATGGTCCATCCCATATTGGTTGAAGACCCATTAAAGCCAGTATTTGACTTACTTCTTCCCCACCATTACGCATCGTAGAAGTTGCCCAAATTGATATAGCTAGATGTTTTAAATCTTCTCCATTATCCATAAGATACAAATCTAGAATTCTTTTTGCGCTTCTTTTTCCCAGATCCCAAGAAGACTCTGTTGGCAAGCTACGAATATCAATACTGAAAAAATTTCGACCTGTCGGTAAAACTTCAATCTTTCCTCTAGTTGGAGCACCTGATGGTCCACTTGAGACTCTTTTCCCTTCCAAGGCTGAAATTAATGCTTGCTTTTCTAAATTCGGTGAACTTACTACTTTTGGAATTATTATATTTTGTATATAAGAAATTGTCTTATTGATATTAACCTTGTCTAATAATATTAGTAACTTGTGATTTATTTTAGATATATTGTTTTTAGCCAGACTAGGCAAATAAATATTATTATATAATTCTTCTATTATATAATAAGCTTGATTCTCAATATATTCTATTAAATGTCTTTTATTAATTATTTTTTCATTGATATATCCTGCAATGATTTCGTAATCATTTGAGCTAAGTTTTTCTGATAAATTATCAGACCATGGATCGATATCAAGTGACAGTAAACTGGCAATCTCTTGAGTTATACCATTCCCAAATTTGGTTGGAGCCCTGGCAATGGATAAAATTAGTTGTAAGAGATTATTCTTTTCGGCCAATTTACCATAGATATGTAGTCCAAGTCTTATCTGCGACTCCTTTATCTCACATAGATATGTATCTACACTATTTATCAAATTGACTGTGTTATCGTCATCGTTATAGTTAGAGTCGAATTTGATATCTGTTAACGATTGATTTTTTATTTTACTCATTAACTTGTCCTTCACTAATTCTTTTCTATCCGAGCTTAATAAGGAACATTCGTAATACTCATCAATTAAGTTTTCAATTTCCAGAAGCTCTCCATATAATCCAGCCCTTCCTAAAGGTGGGGTTAGATGATCAATAATAACCGCTTGGCTTCTTCTTTTTGCCTGAGAACCCTCTCCAGGATCATTAACAATAAAAGGATAGATATTTGGTATAGGGGGTAATACTAAATGTGGAAAGCATGAATTACTTAGGCCAATACCTTTACCAGGTAACCATTCTAGAGTTCCATGTTTTCCAAAGTGAATAACTGCATTAGAATTAAATTTTTTATACATCCACAAATATTGTGCTATATATCTATGAGGAGGTGGCAAATCAGGAGAGTGAACTACACTGCTATCCTCAATCTCATATCCTCTACTAGGTTGTAATAATATAG
>CETG01036949.1_pt1 | contig 13846 bp, 27 predicted proteins | sample 361471 | NCBI WGS metagenome assembly CETG01 (sample SAMEA2622696, study PRJEB7988) | marine metagenome | isolation source: saline water (ENVO:00002010), including | reverse complement strand
ACTCTTGTTTTTTCATGTCCTACACGAACACGAGGATCGCACCAGATCTCAAAACCTGCTTCTTTTGCATCTAAACAGAAAGAAACATCTTCTCCACACATATCTTGAACCTCACCAGACTCAAATACCTGCATTTTAGGTGCAAACCAAGGATATTTCATCTCTTGATGCTCAAATACACCCTTCTTAATTAATAACCAACCAAATCCAGTATAATCAACAGTAAAAGGTTTCTTTCTCTTACTAATACTTTCAATAGTTTCATGATTCATTACCCCACCATTAGTGCGGAAATCATCTTCTTCTAACCAATGAGCAACTGATGTTGTCTTACCATCTTCAGTACAATACCAACCAGCAGCAAGATCCTTATCCATTAGGACAACCTGCCAGAACTTATCAGAATTGAATACAATATCACTATCGATCCATAACTGCATATCATACTTTAATTGACCATCCCAAGGTAATTGATCTGGTCCTCTTAATACATTTGCACCTAAGCACTTACAACGTGCAAAGTTAACCATTGATGAATAGTCTTGACTGATTTGGATAGAACCACCAGCTTGAACTATGTCAAAACACAATTGGACAAATGCTTTTAAGAATGTGAATGAAACCCCTCTACCAGGGAGGCAGAAAACTATTGTTTTCCCCTTTACCATTTCTCTTGCAGCATCATAGTCCCATTCGGGTTTCTTTGCTACAACAGGAGATTTAGCTTTAACTGTAAATCCTTTTGCCATAATCTACGTAAATTACTCTTACATCATACTCGATTATGTATATTATGTCAACTACGAATCTTTGTATACTCTTATGTTATTACAGGGGGTTAACCACCCAGTTAGTACGTATTTTGTCTCTTTTAAGGGTGGGTTTCCCCTATGTGTATGTGTAAAACCAGCAGGCCATATTAAGGCAGTATTCTTTACAGGTTTAATTCTCATACTCTGATATAAGAACTCTGTTTCTCCACCTTCTTCAATATCATTAAGGTAAATCATCCATGCAAGCACTCTTTCCTTGGCATCCCACTCCATATTTTCACAATGGAACATATGATAACCTTGGGTTGGTTCAGTTTTCTGTAAAATCGTTGCCCCACTCATCCATTTCAGACCTTTCATGGTAGGAAACTCTTTAACATACTTTTTAAGGCACTTATTAACTAATAATTCAGAGATTTCGTTACAGACATCTCTAAAGAACGGATCCATTAAGAACTGGTGATCACTCTTTTGGTCTTCAATACGTTCTACCCACTGTGGACGTTCCTCTATTAGGTTAATAATAAAGTCTAATGATTCTTCGGGTAAAATATTATCATATGCTCTAATAAATGTTTCTGCTTCGTCTTTTTTTGGTTTCGTACCCTCAACTAATTTGGATTCTGGTGGAACATATTCCTCATCCACTATAGACCGAGGTACTACGTGCCCCTTATCATTTACGAGCAATTGCGATTTTTCTCCAAATCCTTTTCCCATCGAGGTGCGTTCCCGTATTTTCATAGTATTATACCATTAGAAATAATTTACTGCAATTACACAACGAGTTTTTTCGTCCGTACACGTTGTGCTGTGATGCCATTGAGTACCATCAAACACTACAAGACGGTTTGCAACACTCTGAACCTTTGTACCATCATCAAAACCTGTATATCCGTCATTGGTATTCAGATATAATAAAGCAGCATTGTGTGGAAATAAAGTATCTTGATGAGATTCGTGCACAACTTGCTTACCTTGATTCACATACATCAAGAATCGGGCACGAACTAACGACTTCATATCAAGAGCATTTAATAACGGCACTATTTTATTAAACATCGGACTTTCCTTTTCACACTGAGTGCCATTATAGAGACTGTGAACAAAATAAAATTCACCAACTCTATCGTCTGCATGAGTACCTACAGCATCTTGATACATCCACATGAAACCAGAACCCATAACGAGATCTCGTAGTTCATTAAAATACTCTTCATCTAAAAAGTCGTCTATAACTTGCTTTTCCATTAATATGATGCATCTCCATATAACTCAGATTCATCTGCTTCTAACATCTCAATTGACTCTATGTAATCACTATTATACTCCATATTCATTCTATTCCAAATGAAATCAAATTCATCTTCAGTAAGTAACTTAAAGATACACTTATCTTTATAATAAATGTGATAATACTTGTTCATTTTATAAACCCCTTAGACCCATCAAATCCAAAAAACTGTGCCATACACCATCTTCCATTCTTTTTACCTGTATCAGTATTCTTCATTTTAACTTCATCTACAGAATGCCTTATAAAAGCAGGAAATATAGCAGTTCTATTATGTTTTACTTCTATTGTCTTATCATAGGTATCAAAGTGTAAATCACCACCAGTAAATTTCTTTGGTTCTCTATAGAACCATGTAAGTGCAGTAATAAACCCTTCATCTATATGACTTTTATATTCTTCTGCATTCTCATAATATGATATCATTGTATTATAATCATTCACAATTAAATTAGAATAATACCAAGAGAAATCTTTATTACTTCTCTCTGCCATTCTTACATCTAACATAAGTTGCTGTACCTTTGGGTTTACAGACAATATGTTAGAAAATGTTGGTTTAGTATATGTTTCATCTAAAAAGATAGTCTTATTATTTTTTAAGATTACTCCATTCTCTTCTGCAGATCCTCCTTGTATAGGATCTAATAACTTATCATCGTAACAAAGGAAATCTAATTCTTCCCATATCAAATCCATTTCTAATGGATCAAACATTTCATCAATTACAAGATATGGAAATTTTTCATCATAATAACTTACATTCATTAATCTTCACTAATAATAATTTCACTACCATCTGTTTTAAAACTTATTATGGTATCTTCATACCAACTTTGATCATTTATAATCCATTCAGGTATTTTTAGATAGTATTCCCCTGTCACTGTATCAACTTCAATCTGTGATTTTAAGTCTTCAGGTGTTCTACGCATTCTAATATATTCTGTTTTTCCATTATATATCAATTGCGATTTATTCGCAACTGTTTACTATAAGCATTTTTACATAAAGAATACTTGATTTATTCTATTATAATCCTTAAACATATCAAGATCTATACGTTGAGAATGTAATAGATCTGCATTGTATAATACAAATCTATTATATTTCATCTCTGCATGAAACTCTTCCTTCCACGGTGGTACATCATTATGAATAGATTCATTAATATGATTAAATCCTTCTTCTCTTGTTATCTGCCAGTGTTTTAATGGTGTTGGTATACCAAAATCATCTCTTATCTCTATACTTACTTGACCATTAAAAGAATAAAAACTTGTACCACCAGCACATTCTTCAGGTGTATTCATATAACATACAGCACCGAATGAATTATTATCAATCCAACTTTCATGACTGTAATAATCTTGATGGGGCACGATTCCACCAGGAAACTCTATTAAGGTCTTTGTGTTTATGATATTACACATAAACCCTAGTTTATCCCACTTATCATCAAAATTACCACCTTCTCCCTTACCTCTATAATCTCCATATACCTTATCTACTAGATCTCTAATTGTTTCTTGCAATTTATCTTTGGGTTCCCTATCGGGTAGGAACAGTCTTTCGCCAGGTAAACCAGTAATTAAACCATGAGATTCTTCTCTATCTAAACCTCTCTCTTTAATATTGGCAAAACCTTCATCATGTATTCTTTGTCGAATCTCATCGGGGTTTTTGTAAAAGTTATCGATAATCACAACTTTTTTATCTTTTACCTCATGCACTTGTACATCAAGGTTTTCATTTGGCTCAAACATTTTAAGTGATCCTGTAGAGTGAAAAAATTTTCCGAAAAAAAATTTGGAATTTAATGAAACAAAGAGCTCGCTTGGGTAACACTTTGTAGGTTAGGGTAGTTAGGCGTTTTTATACGGGGCGGCGGCGGCGACCACGGACGGACGGGCAACTGTCATATAACGAACAGGAGTAGACATACTGTCGCAATACGTCTACTTAGGGGTAGACGTATTACATAACGAACGACTACTTCTTAGTGATACCAGTCCATTTCAGCGACTTACTACCGTGAGCAGTAGACAAGCGGATAATATTGTACCGCTTGCCGTTAACGACTACTGATTGTTGACGTTTCATTAGTGATTGCTCCATACGATTAGGTTATCCCAACCACGTTGGTCTATAATGAAATCCTGCTCTAAGTATTCAATAGTCGATTCTACGTCTATGTCTACCCAACTTGGGATCTCTTGCCCCATAGCGTCTAGCATTTCCTCTATTAACTCCCTTTTTGTGTCGTATCTACCGAAAAGTCTATCCTCATAACCTGAAAGGTCGTCAAGTGAGAAGTGGTCAAGATACGACTCCAAAAGTTCGCTATCAAAATAGTCATCCTCCTTAATTTCTACCCACTCGTCGAAATAAAGTAGAGGACTAGACTTTCTCCAAGGTTGTTCATATCTCCAAGTAACGCCAAACTCTTCTATAAATTCGAGTAAATCGTCTTGCGTAGCGTCAGACTCTAGCAGCATTTCTGCTATTCTGTTAACCTCTACATGATAAGACTCTTTTGCTAAGTCGCCGCCATTTGCCTCTATAGTGTCTATTACCCACTGTTTAAGTTCTGCGTACTTAATTACGCTTAGTGCTTCTCTACCTACTGTGGAACTGCTAAGACTACCCAACATTGTACGCTGTTCAACTGTTAAAGGGTCTTTACCGTAGCAGTTATTCAAGTGCAGAATTGTAGGGGATACTGCACGGAATTGGTTAGGTCTTGCGAGATCTAAAAGACGGAATTGGTTAGTCATGGGGAAAAGTTGTTTGACTTGATTTAAGTATAGCAAAAAAGGGGCGGTTGTATCGCCCCAATTATTAAGACTATCTAAAGAAGCGATTGTAAAGAGATTGAATTCTCTCACGCTTAGTAAGTCTGTTAGAAATGTAAAGAAACCCTTTATTGCCTCCCTGTGGAACTGCGGTTACTTTACCAGTTTTAACAAGTGCCTCAAGGATCAACGCTCTGTGACCTTGCTTACCGTACTTGTAGAAGTCATAAGATGGATGAGTCTCCCTTATGATTTCTGTAAGAGTCATACCCTTAGAAGGTGTATGTACCTTGCGTTCGATTGCTCTATGAATTTGCTTTGCTGTAGGAAAGTTTTTCATTGGGGAAAGTTGTTTAACTATTAATATGATGCCATGAATTAATAGACCTGTCAACCAATAAAATCAAATATATTCATTTCTGTATATTCTCCCATTTTGGCAAGTTATGGTTTAGACTGAAGGTAGACGCTATTTTTAGGAAGCATAGACAAAAAAAATGATGAGTATTAAAACTCATCATTTAGAATTCGTTGCAAGTCGTCCATTTTTCCGCTTCCCCAACCGTAAAAGGGACGGTTGCAGCGTTGGCGTTCTCTTTCTTCATCAAGTGCAATCATACGTTTAGCGAATGATTCCATATTAGGTGAACAAAGATAACCTTTACCAGAAATCAGCATGTTAGAAAAGAAGGGAGAATGTGTGAGGACTTGTTCTCCCTTACTGTCTATTATGCCTCAACTCTGGTCAATGTGCCATCCTTGAAACATTTATTTACAAACTTACCTGTTGACTCTGCATCTCTTACCTTTTGCATAAAGTCGATAGGATCTCCAGCAACCGTGTAAGTATAGGTTTTACCCTGCTTAGTGGTTAGGTCAACTTCTTTCGATAGTGAACCATTACTGCGGATGTTTGTAATCCAAGAACTGTTTTTGATTTCCATTTAAGAAATTCATTTAACTGAACACAGTATAAGCGTATTTTTATGAGTATGGTGTTCAGAGTGTGCCAGTTGATAAAGTGGCACAAGAAACATAGATTTTTGCTTGTGTGTTCCTATAATAAGAATAACAAAACAAAGAGGTGAGGGGTATCACCGAAGACAAAAATCTTCGACACTCCCCCTGCCCTTTTATAAAAAAAGGGTATAAGAAAAAACGTCTACTAAAAGTAGACGTAATTTTTGTCATGTCTCCAACGTGTAGGTGTTGGTGGTGGTGTTGTCTCCTTTGGAGTAGTCGTTGTCATTAGCATTGTCTAAAGAACTGTTGCTGTAATGATTCGTATGCCTCCGAATCCATGTGGTCAGGCAGTCCAACGTCATCAAAGAAGTTAAACATGTCTAACAAAACTTGGTCTTGGTCACATGTTAGCGAATAGTTGTAGCGATCTCTTGACATGTTAGCACCTATCAATTAGTTTTTGTGTTTCAGGTGAGATTGTCTCATAATAACCTGATTCCATGTTATCTGGTTCGTTGTACTCTCCAGAGTAATCAAAATCTGGTGCGTAGTCTTCAGGGTTCATTTTGAGGAAGATTAATTAAGGAACAGGTGTTGAGAGGGTTTACGCTCTGCCTTCTAAGGGACTCGCAATGTTATCCCTCTCAACATTTTTATTATAGTCCATTGGAAGGTGTTTGCAACCTTCCAAACCTTAAGAAATTGTTAGTATCCTAAAGCAATGCCAGAATAGAAGGGAATTCTATTTTTAGCATCCTCCGTAAGTTGTACAAACCACTTAAAGTTTTTTTGATAGATCTTTTGACCTGAGTTACCAAAGCAGTCTAAAAGAGCGTTTAATTTGCGTTTAGTGGTGTTAGTGTAGAAACCATCAAACCCGTCTAATTTGCCCATTTTAGCGTGTATGCCTTTAGAATTATACTTGCCGCCCCTTTTCATCCTACCATCAAACAATGTAATATGTGTAGGATATTTTACAGCGATTAAGTTATCATGTAAGAAAATTAAAATGTTTTCATTTTGGTTATCTACCTCAACTGAAGTAGTACCCTCCGACCAATCATAACCGCCAAAAACAGCGTCAATCATGTTTTGATCAATTTTTCTGTGTTGTGAATACATGGGGAATTGAATTCGATAACCCATTATTGCCCATATTTCCAGACCTGACCATAAAGAGTGTGCCAGTTGATAAAGTGTCACAAGATCCGATGTTTTTTGCTTCAGATCGACTATTGTATTAATAACAAGCAAAGACGGGAGCAGGGTCGCTCTACTGAACAAACCTTCGCCACCGACCCTGCCATAAAATAATATTAGTAACAAACTGAAACAATGGGGTGTGCCAGTTCGCAAAGTGTCACAAGGTCTATTTCTTTTTCTCTCAGACCTGCTATAATATGTGAAAGTTCGGGGTGACGCTGTGGAATCCTTGTGCCAATTTATAAACTGTCACACCCCCTGTGCCACTTCTATAAGTGTCACACATGTGCTTGACACACGCTCGCATGTGTGCTATACTATGCGTAGTGTCTATAGGCGAGTGCCTCATAGGATGTGTCCGTTCGCCCGTACTCATCCACATCATCATACCCCTCATAATCATGCGTGAATCTAGTTGAGAATTCTAGTTCAGGATCTAGTAGAGAATGTTCCATGAGAGTCTAGTTGAGAACTGAATTATACTGTCATTATAGCAGATCTAGTTGAGACTGTCAACCCCATAAAATCACGAAGTTCTAGTTGAGAATTGTGTGGGTTCTCAGAAAAAAATCGCCGTGTGGGTTGACAGAACTCGATCCTCATGCTACGCTCGCTTAGTCCACAAGACCCAGAAGGGTTTATGTGGTCTTTTTGTGCATATAATACCCTATAACACAGTATAGGATACTCAAGGATAGTATCCAAATAAAAGACAGTTTTATATTTATAAAGGTATTAAAAAGGTTATTTTTAATTAAAAGTGTATTAATTGATACAGTTTCCTCTAACATAAGCATAGTTCGCCTGAATATCATCATAGACATAATCTAATGGACAATTCCCACTAAAATCCTCAAAAGAATACCCAAATATTTCCATATCTTTATGTCTATTCTTCTCTATAATACGTCTACCATACTCTGTATAATCAGTAAGGTAACGTCTACTATACGGTGGTATATCAATAGGGAAATTCATGTCTAAATCTATCCTCTTAGAGATGTCTTCCCAACTCTCTTTTAACTGCTCAAATCTGTAGATCTTATCTGCTATACATCTACCCTGAACATCACAGAAATACCCTGCAAGATTATTGATGAATAGTACATTACAATACTTCAATTCATCTTCTCTATGCGGATACTTTCTTACCATTTCATCATAGTTTGTATCACCAAATCTATATGCTAACCACTCATCAAAGTCAAAGAATATTTGCCATGATTCACTATGATATTTCCATAGTGACCACTCAAAGGTAAATGGGTTTCTTACAAATCCAAATACAAACTTATTTCTATCCTCCTCCCTTATGTCTATGACTGATGTATGATTCTCTTCCTGATTAGTAACACCATGATGTTTCTTGAGATATTCTTCAGCAGTAGTACCAGCAGTTCTTGGTACATGTATATAAACAAAACTATCTCCTACTATCATCTTATTGCATACATGTCTCTCTTCTCTGTATATACAACATATCCCTTATCCTCCAAAAACTTCTTCATTTTAATATCATCTATATGGTGATGTTCAAGTTTAATCATTGTAGGATAGACACTCCAATCATACGCATCTAATATGTCCTTCTCATGTCCTTCACAATCAAGTTTAAGTAGATCTATGTACTCTATACCCATAATCATTAAGTACCTATGCAAGGTATAACACTTAACAGTAATCTTTTCCTTTACTAAGTTAGGACTCTTTTCAAGTATCTTCTCACCTGATTGAATAACAGCATGTGATGATCCTCTTCTCCATGTATTATCATTCTTTGCAACATACATTTCCATTTCACCATCATGGTCACTAATTGCTGCTTCTAATGTTTTATCTTGTGGCAATTTATTTGCAAACTCTTCTATAGGTTCTACGAAATAACCTCTCCATCCATTTGATAACAATGGTTCTAATGTATCGAAGTCACATACTCCGATTTCTACGAATACTTTATTGTGCATTTAATTTAATTTGTAGTTCTCTTAGTTTTTGACTTTCCCAGTCAATTTCATCACCTTCATACCTCTTACTCCATAGTGTTAAACTATACTTATTACCCCTCAACAACTCAGTGCTGGTATGACCATGTGAGCATTGACCTGGAAATAATATACATTGTCCAACTTCTACTTTAAGGTTAGAATATCCCTGACGAGGGAAATACAATTCACCTCCATCATAATCATCATTTAACTTGATACTTCCTGTTACTAATGAAGCATCTGTATGAACAGGTAGACTTCTTTGTCCATCCATATCATACTTAATCACAAAGGCATCTCTTAATCCCCACATGTGGCAAGGATGCCAAAACTTAGCAACAATATCATAGACTATCTTATTCCAATGTTTCTGTAAATCTTGGAATAAAAGTTCATCTATCTCTCGTATTCTCAGTTCCATTCCAGGAACTTTATCATACGATAACTGCCTGAATGACTGGTTTTCACACATTTCAATCAGTTTGTTACACATATCCTTACTCATAAAATCTATGATAATAATATCATCATCAATCTTTTTCCATTTACGAGTCGGAATGTACCTTAGTTGCTGTGTAGGATAGATCTCGGCATATAGAGCATTAAAATGAGGTCTTGCACTTTCTCCACCATTACCATGATATACGCACGAAAAACATTTAGTAAAACGATTGTATAATGCCCCATCCTTTATGACCACTTCACGATCATTAGATTGAAACAAGTAACACTCTAAATCCAGAGCAATATCATACCGATTCTCTATGTACTTTTTCTGATAAAATAACTGGTCATCTTCTGCATCACTTACGTCCTCCAGAATCTTTTTAAGTTCTGATGCCCGACCAATGAATACTCCTGAGTTTAGATACTTATAAGGTGTATCTACGTCTGGGGATATTATGGCATTTTGCTGCTCGATTAAAGTCGCTAACCCCTCGTCTGGCCAAGCGTTTCGCTCGGAACTGAATATAACTTTGTGACCAAATTCAATATATCTAAGTGTTATTTCTTCTATCGTATTATTCACAAATACATCATATCCATCACAGAAAAAAATAACATCATAATCTGGAACATCATTGACTAATTCTTTTAATAAATTAATCTTTTGCCCACCTCCTGTGGACTTCATGTCTCCTCCCTTCCACTTCTTACCAGCACCTAAGTTAATCCATTCCTCATCACCATGATATGCCAATGAATTATATAAACATTCTGCCTTACTTTCATCCGTTGCAACAGTTACAGGATGGACTGCAAAGTCAATGAAATAATCATAACGACTTGTACCTAATATATCCGATACGGCATCACTACGATCTCTTGGAGTGACCACATTATCCTTATATGCTATTGGATTCAGTTCACCAATCATCTTAGGGAGATATTCATCAACAGGTATGATATTATCTCTTATATCACCATCTAAGAGTATCCTCGCTGCCCTTGGCGTGATAACATAGGCAAGACCCCAATAAGGATAATCAGGTATTACAAACTTATCTGTGAGGGTCTTAGACGTTCCCATCTCTTTCCACCCAAGATATATTATGTCATGTCCTTTATTCTTTAATTCATATAATTCATCATAAGAAAAATTATCACCTATAATGGCATCATCTTCTAATATTAATATTGGTTGCTTAGTCTCTACACATTGTTGCCATAGGTGATAGTGTGATAGAAAACACCCTACTTCACCCTTAGTTAAATGAGTATTCAGTATTGGATCAATCCAGTTGCGATCAGTATCAAATCCCATCTTCTCAAGATCACGATATGATATGTCATTACCATCAAAAGTATATTCCCACCGATCAAAATTGATTTTATCTGAATTGATCTTAACGAAATGATCCCATCTATCCTTTCGTCTCTCTAAATTAATAACATACGTTCTCATTGAACATCCCCATACCGATTTTCTTGTGACTTATACATGCCTACACTATCTTCATTACCACTAATATCATCATATTGAGAATAATGGGCAATCTCTCTTGTCCTCCTATTCTTGACATATTTTAATTGATGCCAACAATCCTCATTACATAGCAACAAAGTATGAATATACTTGTGCATCATTGGTTTACCACTAGAATAATATTGTTCGGGTTTAGGTTTAATAGACGTTTCTATAGTGATATACCTACTACATGGGTTCCATCCATCCTTAATACGTTTATCATTGTCTATAGGATCACCCTTAAAGTAAACCCAACCTTCTTCTATGTCTCCACTTGGTCGATTCCAAATAACATAATCGTCTACTTCTGGTTCATACATTATCTACCATCTGGAATTGCTCTTAAATCTGAGGGTTTGATACCATCTGCCATTGCAGACTCTAACCAAACTTTTGCCTGTTCTTTTGGTAGTTTTTGTGCTTTAGGATCATACAAATCCCAACCCATTGTACTTAATTGTTCTACTCTGTAAGTTTTCGCCATGATTTTATGTTGTAAAAGCGTTTATAATATTGGATTCATAATCCTCGGATAGTGCTAACTTTTCTGCCTGTATAATATTCGGCATGATCCTATCACTATATCCAGTATCAAATCCCTCTTCTGCTGCTAATAACTCAAATGCCTCAGAATCATCCTCGGCAATAACATTAATAACTCCACCATACTCAGATTGAGGAAATGGAACCCAATAGTCAACAATGTAAAGGTATTTCATTATCTATAATATCACTCTTCGGATCTTTTGTAAACTTTTTTCTCGGTTCTCTAACTCTGTCTTGATAATTTGTAATGGTTCAATTAGACTTGGATAAGAATCATCATTGATATAATCCTCCAAATGAGCAACATGTTCCAATGCAAAATTCAATTTAGCAGATTCATTCATTTTCATACTAAAAACTCCTTCATATAATAATCCATACTCACTCCACACTCTTTTGCCTTACGTTTATAGTAAGTCTCATTACATTTGCGTGTTGATTCCCTTCTTAGATAACATAATTCTTCAACTGAAGCATGATCCATGAAGGATTTGAGTAAGATAATGAACTGTTCTATTTCATCATCTGTCATACTGTTAATCCCATAGCACTACCATCACCAAATACTTCTTCAGCAGTCATATCAGGATTATAATTCTTCATTGACCTTAGTGCATCCACAGTTAATTGTGTTGCTTTTTCTGCTTGATCGTGATTATGAATATGGAAAAACTCATCTTGCATTATGTCTTCCAAATGATCTTGCAATAAATTAAATACTAAATTATATTCATCTACAGTAAATACTACAGATTTAAGGATAGGATCTGACATTGGACTAGAAGGTGGTGGTTGATACTAATTATAACACATCCACCTTAAATGTCAACATTTATTAACTTAATCGTGAAAATTGGGTATAAATTCCTCCATTGTCTGATAATGTGCATCTACAGTACCTTCTAATTCCTCAAATACTCTCTCAATTTCATCAGTCGTTTGATGCCTATGTGCATACACTTGCAAGGCATGTAAGATTGTACTAATCTCACCTTCGGTTAATGCACAAATGAGTTTGGTTTCGTTTACCATGATGTTGAGTCACTCCTTAATAATGAAAGCATAATGTTATAATCATTATCATCATACGCTCTTTTATCTTCAACAATAAAATCCTGCCAATCAGTTCCCTCAATCTGGTATGAGAGTTGACCATTTTTGACATACCACCAAAATTCTATATCATCTGACTCATAATGGTGGAGATAACCATCATCTCCTTTATGTTCAATTTCAATTAACATTAGACTACCTCCAAATTAAGTGAATTGTTGTGCATGTTTTTGTTAATTACACATGCTTGATGAATATTAAAGAGTTTTTCATAATTAACTCCCTCCCAATCTGTCCACTCTGATACATAATCCCAAGTGTCAAAATCACCTGTTCCATCTGTATTTTGTGGGCATGACTTGAAGTCATCATTATCATCAACCCAAAATATTCTGCCAAAATGTTCAGATTTAACCATTTAACTATACCAGTTAGAGTTGTAAGTGATTTCGGCATCAGTAGGAGAATAGTCTACAATGCCATGTAGAATCTCAAGTACCTCATCCAATTCGTGCATGTGAATTGACATTAGGTTTTGATCCATTTCATGCTTTTTCTCTTCTGCAAGAAACTTTTCTCTAAGATCGTTGTAGATCTTTTCAATGTCTGTATAGGTCATTAGGGGAAACCTGTTTGTTTACTCTTCTATTATAACAAGAAAATACCCCCTGTGAAGGGGGTATGTGACAGTTTCTCAACTGTTTGTTTTGGCATAGGAGATTGAAGGGAACATCTCAAACATAATGTCTCTTACTCTCTCACGATCAAGTGAGTCACCATAACCCCAAGTGTAAACAGTTGGAAACTTTTCAATCTGTTTCCAATACTCATAGATAGCAACCTTAATCTTAAACTTAGTACATCCATATACAGGATAAAGACCATCCACAATGTTGTAGAATGAGTAGATGTAATCAATGAAATCTTCGATTGAAGTGTGCATTGGGGAACTCCTTTGGTGATGTACCTATTATAGAGAATCCAAATCTCTTTTCATGTGAACATGTGCAACTTCCTTAACTGGCACAATCTCAGTCATTTTGGATACCAACTCCATAATATTATGTGCATCCTGTTCCTCTTGTGGATTAAAGTCTAACCACATTTGCTCTAAGCACCAAATGATTAGGTTTCTTTGATCTTCAGTAAATACTTTGTTCATTGCTCAACCTCATAGGTTAGTGGACTGAAATACATTGGATTGTTGTAGTAGATAGGATTAAAATAACAGTTGATAGAATCAAACTGTAAATCCTTAAAGGGGA
>CETG01019495.1_pt1 | contig 13860 bp, 6 predicted proteins | sample 361471 | NCBI WGS metagenome assembly CETG01 (sample SAMEA2622696, study PRJEB7988) | marine metagenome | isolation source: saline water (ENVO:00002010), including | reverse complement strand
CGGGACGGACTGCAGACCTGACACGCCGCATAGCCGCGGGTGAACTTCATCCCCTCTCGCGCGATGCGGTCGATGTGCGGACTCTCGTAGTACTTCGAGCCCTCGTTGCTCAAGTCCTTCCAGCCAAGATCATCGGCAAGGAAGAAAACAATGTTGGGGCGGGTCTTGGACTTGGCCTCCGCCACATCCAATCCCCCGAGCCAAGCCAAGGCGCAGGCCAGCGCCAAGGAGGTTGTTTTGAGATTCATCATGTTAATCATTCGGTGCGGATGAAATTGCAGCCACGCCGGGCTTTGTCAATCCGGCACCGTTTTCGTCGTGCATCTTTGCGACGAAACGTTACTCTTCCCGGGTTCACTTCGCGGCTTCATCGCCGCTCCACTTTTTTGCGTTATGTTTGATTTTTTGGCTGAAGAACAGGCCTCTATCTGCGGGGGCAGTCACCTTAAACGCCGGGAGTTTTTGCAGGTCGGCGCGCTCGGCGCGGCCGGGTTGTCGCTGCCGCAGTTGCTGGCCGCGAAGGAGGCCGGCGCCGTCCGGCCCGGGCACGACAACCGCGCCTGCATCATGATCTTCAATCTCGGTGCGCCGAGCCACGTCGATCTTTGGGACATGAAACCGGATGCGCCGAGGGAGATTCGCGGGCCGTTCAAGCCGATCCGAACCAAGTCACCGGACATCGACATCTCGGAGATTCTACCCCGGCACGCGAAGATCGCCGACAAGTTTTCGCTCGTGCGAACGGTTCACCACGGCGGCGCGGCGGTACACGATGCCGGTTGGCAGATCATGCAGACCGGTCGGCGCTTCACCGGCGGCATCCAGACCCCGCACGCCGGGGCGGTGGCCAGTTACCTGCTGGGCCGCAAGAGCGATCTGCCGCCATTCGTCGTACTGCCGGAGTTAATGGGACGAGGTGGCGGCAACATGCCCAACGGTCAGGCCGGCGGTTTCCTCGGCAAGGCGCACGACCCCTTCGCCCTCAACGCCAATCCGGCACAGAAGGATTTCAAGGTACCCGACCTGCTGCCGCCCGACCAGATTGGCGCTGCTCGACTCGATCGCCGGCGCAAGATGCGCGACATCGTCGATGGTGCGGTGAAGAATTTTGAAGCCAGCGAAGACGCTCGTTTGCTCAACGATAGCTTTCACTCCGCCTTCCGCATGATGACCAGCGAACAGGCCCGTGCGGCGTTCGACATCACCAAGGAAAAACCGGCCGTGCGCGAACGCTACGGCATGAATCGTTTTGGCCAGTGCTGCCTGCTTGCCCGGCGGCTCGTCGAAAACGGCGTCCGCATGGTCACGATCAACAGCTTCCTCACCGTCTTCGATCAACTCTCATGGGACATCCACGGCTCGAAGCCGTTCATCTCCGTCAAGCAGATGAAGGAACAGGTTGCCCCGATGTACGACCAGGGCTACAGCGCGCTGATCGAGGATCTGAACGAGCGCGGCCTACTCGACGACACGATGGTGACCACACTGTCGGAGTTCGGGCGCACGCCCAAAGTCAACCCGGCCGGTGGACGCGATCACTGGCCACAATGTTTTACCTGCTCCTTCGCCGGCGGTGGCGTTCAGGGCGGACGCGTGGTAGGCAAAAGCGATCCCATCGGCGGATTCCCGGCCGAGCGACCGGTGGAACCGGGCGACGTCGTGGCGACGATCTTTCACAGCCTCGGCCTCAACCCCGGAGCAACCCTCCCCGGGCCAAGCGGACGCCCCTTCCCGCTGGTCGACTTTGGAAACGAACCCATCAAGGAACTGTTCGCATGAGATCACGAGTTGCACTTGGCCAAGCACTGTTGTTCCTCGCGCTGACCCTCCCGGCCGCCGCCGAGGACGATCGCAAACTGAGCTTTCGGCACGACGTGCTGCCGGTGTTGTCCAAGGCAGGCTGCAACGGTGGTGGCTGCCACGGTGCACTGGCCGGCAAGGGAGGTTTCCGGCTCAGCCTCAACGCCTACGACCCGGCCACCGACCATTACAACATTACCCGGGAAAACCGGGGCCGGCGCATCGAGTTCGCCGCACCGGCGAGCAGCCTGTTTGTCACCAAGCCGACCGCAGCCGTCCGGCACAAGGGCGGCAAGGTGCTGCACGAAAGCTCCGAGGCGTACCAGATCCTAACGCGCTGGATTCAGCAGGGTGCGCCCGGGCCAAGCGACGGCGACCCCACGATCGAGCGCGTCGAAATGTCCCCCACCCTTTCCCAGTTGAAAAAAAGCCAAGCGCAGCAATTGACTGTTCGCGCGTTTTTCAGTGACGGCACCGAGCGCGATGTCACCCGCTGGGCGCGGTTCGCCTCGACCGATGCGACCGTAGCCGAGGTGGACGAAGCCACCGGCTTGGCCAAGGTTATCGGCCACGGCGAGGGCGCCGTCACCGCATGGTACTCGGGGCAAATCGCGTTGGCCCGAATTACCTCCCCTTGGCCAAGCGACATCCCGGACGAGGTCTACAGTCAGACGCCGCGCCGCAACGTGATCGACGACTCCGTGCTTGGCCAGTTGCGCCGACTCAATCTCAAGCCTTCGCCGAGGAGTTCCGACAGCGAGTTCATCCGCCGAGTCCACCTCGACGTCGTCGGAATGCTGCCCACACCCGAGGTCACCCGGGCCTTTCTCGCTGATCCGTCGGAAACCAAGCGCGACGCAATGATCGAGTCTCTGCTCGCCCAGCCGGAGTTCGTCGACTTCTGGACCTACCGGCTGTCCGACCTGTTTTTAATCAGCGGCCGCAAGCTCCGCCCCGACGCGCTCAAGTCGTACTATCAATGGCTGCGCGGCGAGATGGAAAAAGGCACCCCGTGGGATCAAATCGTGCGGCAGGTCGTCTCGGCCCGGGGTGACACGATGAAAAACGGGGCCACGAATTTTTACTCTGTTCATCAGGATCCCGAGACCATGGCGGAGAATGTCAGCCAAGCGTTCATGAGCCTCTCGATCAACTGCGCCAAGTGCCACAATCATCCGTTGGAAAAATGGACGAACGACCAGTACTACTCGTTTGCCAACCTGTTCGCGCGCGTGCGGGCCAAGGGCTGGGGCGGCGATGCCCGCAGCGGCAATGGCGCAAGGACGCTTTTCATTGCCAACCGTGGCGACCTGATTCAGCCGCGCACCGGCAAGCCCCAACCGCCGGCACCGCTCGATGGCCAGGCGATCGAAAGCAATTCACCGGAAGACCGGCGCGAGGTGCTGGCCGCCTGGCTGACCGCGCCCGAAAATCCGTACTTCACCCGCTCCATTGCAAACCGTGTCTGGGCCAACTTTTTCGGGCGCGGAATCGTGGAGCCGGTCGACGATCTGCGCGTCTCCAACCCGGCCTCCAACGAGCCGTTGCTCGAGGCGATCTCGGCACACCTTGTCGAAAATCGCTACGACCTCAAGGCGCTCATGCGGCTCATTTTGCAGAGCGAAACCTACCAGCGCACCAGCGCGCCGCTCCCGGAAAACATGGGGGATCAAAAATATTATTCGCGCTACTACCCACGCCGGTTGATGGCGGAAGTGCTGCAAGACGCCATCACCTCGGTCACCCGCATTTCGCCCAAGTACGACAAGATCACACTCGCCGACGGCAGCACGCAGGGAACGAACTTTTATCGCGACGGAACGCGTGCACTGCAGTTGTTTGACTCCTCCGTGACGTCCTATTTTCTTAAGACCTTCGGCCGCAACGAACGCGAGATCACCTGCGAATGCGAGCGCTCCAACAAACCCAGCATGGTGCAGGTGCTCCATCTCTCCAACGGCGACACGCTCAACAGCAACCTGCGCAGCGAACAGAGTTGCGTGAACGTCATGATCCCCCAAAGCGACGAGGAAATCATCGAGGAAACCTACCTGCTCTGCCTCTCCCGCCCACCAAGCGATGGCGAACGGAAACGGCTAATCGCGATGTTCGACAGCACGCCCGAGACAGAGCGCCGGGCTGCCATCGAGGATTTGTTCTGGGCGTTGATGACCAGCCGCGAATTCCTGTTCCAGCACTGAGCCATGAGATTCCTGAACACACTTTTCCTCTCTGCCCTTGCCATCCCGGCCCTTGCCGAAACGGTTGATTTTCATCGCGACGTCGCGCCCATCCTTCGCGAGTACTGTGTCGGTTGCCACAACAACGATGATCTCGAAGGCGAACTCTCCGTTGAAACATTTCAACTGCTGATGAAGGGCGGCGAAAACGGGACACCCATCAAGGCCGGTGATCGCGCCGAGTCGCTGCTGGCCAAAGTCATCACAAAACAGGCTAAGCCGTACATGCCACCTAGCAGGGAACCGCAACTTTCACCGGACCAGGTTGACACTCTCCTGCGGTGGATCGATCAGGGTGCGAAGCCGCCAGCCGACGATCGGTCGATCCTCGCCAACCTTAACGTCCCGGAGGTCGAAGCCGCTGGCAACGCGCTTAGCCCCGTCACCGCATTGGCCATCAGCAAAAACGGGCAGCTCGCAATCGGCCGTTACGGCGCAGTGCAACTTGGCGACAAGTCGTTCAGCGGCATCACCGGCAAAGTCAATGCCATCGCGATTTCACCGGACGAAAAATCGTTGGCTGTTGCCGGCGGCACACCGGGGCTCAACGGAGTCGCCACGCTGTTCAAAATCGAGACCGGCAAAAAACTTCGCGAACTCGCCGGCCATCGCGACGCACTTTACGGTATCGCCTTTTCGCCGGATGGCAATCAACTGGCCACAGCCGGATACGACCGCATCATCCAGCTTTGGAACCCCGCATCCGGCGAAAAATTCCGCACTCTCAAGGGACACAACGGCGCTGTTTACGGCATCGCGTTCAGCCCGGACGGGCGCGTCCTTGCCAGCGCCGGCGGCGACTCATCCGTCAAACTTTGGAACACCTCAGACGGCCAACGGCTCGACACCTTCGGGCAACCGACCGGCGAACAATTCCTCACCGTCTTCACGCCCGATAGCCAATTCGTGATTGCCGGAGGTGCGGACAAACAGATTCGCCTGTGGCGCTGGGTCAGCAGGGACAAGGCGGGGATCAATCCACTCGAGCGGGTGCGGTTTGCGCACGAGGATGAGATTACCGATCTCGCTATCGACTCCAGCGGCACGTGCCTAGCCACGGCTTCCGCTGACCGGACGGTCAAGGTTTGGTCGCTCCCCGCGCTCGAGCCGCTGCAGACGATCGGCAGCCAAGCGGACGTGGTTTCGGCGTTGGTGTTCAGCGCGGATGGCCAAGCGCTGCACGTCGGCCGAATGGACGGCTCGACTGAAAAAATCGCTCTCCGCTTGGCCAAGCGCACCGATTCCCTGGCCAAGGCGGACGCCGAGGCCAAGTCGATCGAAACAAGCCAAGCCGAGCCGATTGAGTTGGCTGAAAAGGAACCGAATAACCTCCCGGCCGAAGCCACGGCGATCTCGCTGCCGGCTGTTTTGACCGGGATGATTCACGGCGAACAAGGTATCGACTCTGACCTGTTTCGTTTTCAAGCCAAGGCCGGTGAAGAGTGGGTGCTCGAGACCAACGCCGCCCGAAGTAAATCGCCCATCGACACAAAACTCGAAGTGCTCGATGCTGACGGCAATCCGATCGAACGTGTCCGCCTCAAGGCCGTGCGCGAAAGCTGGCTGACCTTTCGCGGCAAGGACTCGAACACCTCAAACGATTTTCGTCTGTTCAAGTGGGACGAGATGACGCTCAACCAATTGCTCTACGTGAATGGCGAGGTCGTGAAGCTGTGGCTCTACCCGCGCGGCCCAGACAGCGGCTACATCGTTTATCCCGGCAGCGGCAACCGACACGGCTACTTTGATACGACACCGCTCGCGCATCCGCTTGGCCAACCGGCCTACATTGTCGAGCCCCTGGCCAAGGGCGAACCGGAAATCGCCAACGGCCTGCCGACATTCCCGGTCCACTATCAAAACGACGACGAAAGCCAGCGCCGACTGGGCCGCGACTCCAAGCTCACCTTCACCGCCCCAGCGGACGGACAATATCTAGCAAGGGTCAGTGACGTGCGCGGATTTCAGGGCAGTGACTTTAAGTACACGCTCACGGTCCGACCACGCAAACCGGACTTTAAGGTCAGCATCGGCGGCTTTTCCGACGGCGTCCCGAAGGGAAGCGGACGTGAGTTTAGCTTCAGCGTCGAACGAAAAGATAACTTCAACGGGCCCATTCGGCTGGACATCAGCGATGCCCCCGCCGGGTTTCACATCAGCACGCCCATCATCATCGAGGCGGAACAACAGCGGGCGTTTGGCTCAATCCACGCCGACGCCGACGCTGCCATGCCGGAGAATGACTTCGTGACCGTGACCGCCACGGCGGCGATTCGCGGCAAGGAAATCGTCCGCGAAATTGGCAAGCTCACCAACATCAAGCCGCTCGACAAACCTAAACTGCTCGTGCAGGTCACCGGCAACACCGCCGGTGCCGACGAGACCGGCACGTTCGCTGAGCCGCTGGAGTTCACCATCGCCCCTGGCGAAACCATCTCGGCCCGAGTGAAGGTGGAGCGGAACGGATTCAACGGACGTATTCAGTTGGGTAGCCACGACGCAGGACGCAACCTCCCTCACGGCGTCTATATTGACAACATCGGGCTGAACGGACTGCTGATCGTCGAGGGCCAGACTGAGCGGGAGTTTTTCATAACCGCCGATCATTGGGTGCCGGAAACCACCGCCCGTTTCCACATCAAGGCCAGCCCCGAAAAAGGCATCGCCTCCAACCCCCTGATCATCCACATCAAAAATAAATAACCCGGCTTGGCCAAGCGCTTGGCAAAGGTGTTTTCGTTTGGCTTACGCCTTCGTGAACACTTCGCGGGCGCCGGTGTGCTTGCTGTCGGCGAAGGTTTCCTCTTCCACGCCGAGGCTGTGGAGGATGCTCAGGAAAACATCAGACATTTGGGTTTTGCCGTTGCGCCAGTATTGGTCGTGCTTTAGGCCCATGTTGGCGCCGCCGGCGACTAGGGTGGGCAGGTTTTCCGGCAGGTGCGTGGTGCTGGCGCCAGAGCCGTACAGCACGATGGTGTTATCGAGCACGGTGCCCTGGTTTTCCTTGTAGCCTTGGAGGCGCTTGAAAAAATGGACGAGTTGCTCGGTCAGAAACTGGTCGTACTTGGCGAACATCAACTGGCCGTCCTTATCCTGCGCGTGCGACAAGCTGTGGTGGGTGCGCTTGATGCCGAGCTTGATGGGAAAGGTGTCGCTGATGCCCATGCCGTCCTCGCGGTTGAGCATGAAGGCGATGCTGCGGGTAATGTCCGCATCAAACGCCAGCGCGATAAGGTCGAACATGGTGCGATAGTACTCGCCGGGATCGCCCTCGGAATGGGCGTCGAGCTTGAGGTGCGAGTGGTCCTGTTTCTTCAGCGGAATATCGATCCATTTCTCGGACGCGACGAGGCGTTCCTCCACCTCATTGAGCGAGGTGAGATACTGATCCATCTTTTCGCGATCGGACTTGCCAAGGCTTTGGTTGAGCGACTTGGCCTGCTCGAGCACGGCATCGACCAGTTTAATGCGGCGCTTAAGGTTCTTGCTCTGAGCCTCCATGGACGCGCGGTCGGCGCGGAAGAGGCGGTTGAAAATCTGGCGTGGATTATTCTCTGCCGGGATCGGCTTCCCGGTGGCGCTGTAGGAAATGGTGCCGGTGCGCGACAGGAAACCCACGCCGGCATCGACGGACATCACCAGCGACGGCTGCCGGCAAAACTGCTTAGTGTGCTTAGCCACCACCTGGTCGAGTGCCACGCTGTTGTACACCTCGCGTTTGGGGTCTTGCAACGGCGCGCCGGTGAGCCACATGTCCGAACAGACGTGCGGATCGGACTTCGGGCCGTTCGGGTGATACAACCCGCCCATGAAACTCAGCTGCTTGCGGAATGGCACGAACGCCTCGGTCGATTTACCAAAAACAAACTCGCCATCCTGCTCCGCGCGTGGGAACCAGCTCCACTCATCGATGCCGTGCTTGGCGTGCGGCAGCGACATGCCGTTGGCCGTGTACAACGCGCAAAACCTCCGCGGCGTCTTCTCCGCCACATCCTTGCCCATCGCCTCCAGCACCGGCAACGCCAGCGTCATCCCCGCCGTCCCCTTCAGGAACGCGCGCCGATCGAGTTTCAAAGTTTGGCTCATGTCGCTTGAAATTTACTTGGTTAAAAAAATGTCGCTCTTGATGACGAACCGGACAAGGTCCTGCATCCGGTAACCGTTTCGACGCAAATTAGGGCCCTTTTCTTCGAGAAACACAAGCTCGTTATACGTAAGCGTGCGGCCGGTGGCGTAGGTGGCGAGGTGTTTCAGGGTGCTGAATGCCACGCGGTCCATGCGCGGGCCGGCGAGATAGGCGCGCAGAGCGGCAAAGTCGGCCACCTCGGTGGCATCAGGCAGCTGAGCGCCGGCGTTTTTGTGATCGGCGCGAAACAGGCCGGCGGCGTCAAATTGCTCCAGCGGCAGGCCCCACGGATCGATGCCTGCGTGGCAACTGGCGCAGCCTTTGTGATCGCGGTGAAGCGCTAGGCGGTCGCGCAGCGGGAGGTTGGGATCGATCTCCTCAATGCCGGGCACGTTGGGCGGCGGATCGGCCGGCGGCTCGGCAACGATCTTGCGCGCCAGCCACGCGCCGCGTTTCACGGCGTTGGGTTCGCGACCGTCGGAAAGACCGGCGAGGATGCTGGTTTGCGAGAGCAACCCGCCGAGGTGCGCGCGCTTGTGCTGGATGGGCGCGAAGGCAAAGCCGCGCTCGGTGCGGTCGCCGAGGCCGTGGTAGCTAGCGGTGACTTCGTTGGCCATGATGAAGTCTGACTGCACAAGATTGCGCGCGGGGAGATTGGCGCGGATGAGATGTTGTAGCAGCTCGATTGGTTGCTGGCGCAGATAGATTTTTGTGTCGCGCGTGAGGCTCGGGAATTTTTTGTAATCCATTTCCACCACATCAAACTTGTCGAGGCTGAGCCATTGTGAGGCAAACTCCTTCGCGAACTGCCCGAAGCGCGGGTCAGCGATCATGCGCGGGATCTCCGTATCGAGCGCGGCGCGCAGTTTACCGGCGGCAGCCAGTTCCAGCAGGCGTGGATCCGGCATGGTGTTCCAGAGAAAATACGAAAGCTTCGAGGCCAGCTCGTGGTCGGTGAGCGGCTCGGGCTTGGTCGTGTCGCTCTTCTCGATGAGAAACAGAAACTGCGGCGAGGTGAGCACGATGAGCAGCGTGTCCTTGATGCTCTGCGTGAAGTCCGGTTGAGCGGCAAACGACTCCTTCCACACCGCCATCAGCGACGCTTCCTCGGCTGCGGTGATAGGCCGGCGAAAGGCGCGGCCGGCAAATTCCCGCACAATCTCGCGCGCGTACTGCTCCGGTTTGTCCTCGTTGGCCGAGCCGATGAAAATCCGCCGGTGCGTTGTCGGCGGCCAGTTCTCGTAGAAGGGCCCTTCAAACTCCACCGACTGAACCCGCAGTCGCGGCCGTTCACGTCCATCAGTGTATTCACTGCGAACACCAATCTCCCGGACGCCGGCGAGGTAGTTGTCGTTCTCTGTCTGCACATCGTCGCTCGGATAATTGTTGATGGCGCCTTCAAACACATACTCGCGCAAGGCCGTGTCGCGCACTTCGACCGGCTGTTGCACCGGCGAAAACGTGCTGCCGCAATCGCGCCGCAAGCCAAGGTGAACGCCAAGCCAAGCCGAGCGTTGCTCAAATTTTTCGAAGCGTTTGGCCAAGTCGCTCTCCGGCGAGAGGGGCGTGAAATTCACCTGATGCACCGGCGCGCCGGTCGACGTTTTCGTGCGAAACTCCATCAGACCCTTGGGCAACCGCACCACCATGAACGGCGCCTGATGCCGCGTGGCCATGAACTCGCGCCCGCCAAGGTACAGCGTCACGTCCTGCGGCTTCTCCGGCGGCGCCTTCAGCGCGATGCCCGCCGCGCGGCCCGGCGCGAGCAGCGCCTGGATCTCCGCCTCGCCCAGTGCCCGCGTGTACAGCCGCACGCCGTCGATCTGGCCCTTGAACAATTTTGAATCCTGAATGCGGCCGATGTGCAAATCCAATTTCGGGTTGTCTAAAACCGTTGGCGCGATTGTGCCCTTGGCCACCTGAAAACCGTTGATGAACAGCCGCGTTTGGTTCTCGCCCCGCCGCACGATCGCCGCCACATGCTGCCATTGGTTCACCCGAATAGCGCCCGGGCGAGACTGCACCGTCCCGTTGGGTGCGTTGTCCGGATTCGCCGTCTCGATGCGCAACACGCCCTGGTTGTTCGGCATGTCGAGATACCAGCCGTGCGTCCAACTGTATTTGCCGAGGCAAACAATGCCGCCCTGCCGCAGCTGCGTGGGCCGAATCCAAGCTGACACCGTGAACTCGCCCGCGCCCACATCCATCGACGGATCCCGCAGCACAACGACCGCGTCATCCTTGCCGTCGAAATCCACCGCTTGGCCAAGCGGACTCTTCACAAACTTTGCACCACCCATCAGTTTCCCCATCAACTCCTTGCGCGCCGGTTGGCTTTCAGCGTTGCCGTCCAATTCCCATACACCCACAAGCTTTTCGTTCAGCTTCGTGGCATTCGGCTTCACTTGCGCGTTGGCCGGCGTTTGCAAAAAAACATCCGCCTGATACAAACCCGCCTTGCCCACCTCAATCGTGCGCGGCTGCACTGAGCCCTGCGCGCCAAACATCCCCTCCGCCGGCTGAGCCCGGGCCACGCCGCGTTCCAGCAGCAGGGCGTCCTCGTACCGCGCCGCATTCACTCGCACGCGAAACTTACCGCGTTTGGGCAACTCGCGCAGGGAGATTTTGAAATTGGCAAACGGCCCATACGTGCTGCCGCGCTGCCACACCTCTGCACTGGGGATCGCCTGTCGGAGCAGCAAACCGTCCGCCGCCACGTGATGCGCCTTGCCCAGCGGATAGCCATTGGTACCGCGCATGCAGGCAAACACCGCGTGATAAATGCTGTCGTACTCGCGCCAACCGCGCACCGTGCCGTTGCCCTGATAGCCCTCGTTGAAGCGCCATTGCGTGCGCATCTTGAACGTCTCAAACGCAAACGGCTTCGTCGGCACCAATTGCGTGACGATGAAATTATCGTTCGCCAGCAACGCACTGTTTGCGCCAAGGATCAGCCGGTCCGGGCAGGGCTCCGGATTGATCTCGTGTCCGAGGTCCATCCGGAAATTTTGAATCACCGGCTTGGCCTGCGGATCCACAATCGCCAAGTCCAGCGCCCGTTCCGCGATTTCAAAATACGTTTCCACCAACAACGGCGAGAGCAACATCGCCTGACCGTTGTTCACGAAGCCGTCCTTCGACACCCCGTCCGGCGGCAACACCCCGGTCAAATCCTCCTCCACCCCCAGCAAGTCGCGCAGTGTGTTGCGGTACTGCGCCACCGTCAGCCGCCGCGCGCCGCCGTTCTTCGGTCGTGCGCGCGTGCGCGCCATCTGCAGCGCCCCATCAATCCACGCCACCAACGCCGCCCGATCCGCCTTACTCGGCTGCGCTTCATCCTCCGGCGGCATTTCCTCCTCCAACAACTGCTTCCGGATAATCTCCCAATGCCGCACCTCCTTGTCCGGCACGGTGCCATCCAAATAATCCACCCGAATCCCCGCTTTCGACTTGTTCTCACCGTGGCAATCAAAACAAAACTTCTGAAAAATCGGCCGCACCGTACGCTGAAAATCCTTCTGCACCACCGCCAGCTCCTTGGCGGAAACCATTGTGGCCAAAACAAACAATAATGTGGGTGCAATGCGGCTGATCATCTCTGGCGAGAAATTGTCTCTTGTTTGACGTACCGTGGCAAGAGCACTCCAAAATTGCATTGACCTGCTCGCGCGCGTACAAACTCCGCATGCGCATTTTTTTATCCCTATTGGGATTGTGTGTCGGACTGCAGGCGGCTGATCGGCCAAACATCCTTTGGATCACGGCCGAAGACATGAGCCCGGTGCTCGGTTGTTATGGCGACAAATTTGCCGTGACACCGAATATCGACCGGCTCGCCAAGGAGAGCGTGCGGTATACGAAGGCGTTTGCGAGTGCGCCGGTTTGTTCGCCTTCGCGGTCGTGTTTGATTACCGGTTGTTATCCCACCTCGCTGAGCACACAGCAAATGCGGTCGGGCTTTGCCATTCCGAAAAGCATGCGCGGGTTTCCGGCGTTGCTGCGGGCGCAGGGGTTTTACACGAGCAACAACGTGAAGACCGATTACAACACGGGCAATTACACGGAGATCATCAAGGCCTCGTGGAACGAAAGCAGCGCCACCGCCCACTGGCGCCAGCGAGGCGATAAAGCGCAGCCGTTCTTCAGTGTGTTTAACCTGATGACCTCGCACCAAAGCCGCTCGATGGTGTGGCCCTACGCGCGCTTTAAGAAGGAGGTGCAAAGTACGCTGCCGCCGGGCGCCATCCACGACCCCGCCAAGGTGCCGGTGCCGCTGTATTATCCGGACACCCCACTCATCCGCCGCGAGTTGGCGCGCTTCTACGATTGCGTAAGCGCGATGGATCTGCAGGTTGGCGCGATCCTGAAACAATTGGAAGAAGACGGCCTTGCAGAAAACACGATCGTGTTTTTCTACAGCGACCACGGCAGCGGCATACCCCGCCACAAACGCGCCCTGCTAGATAGCGGCATGCACGTGCCCCTGCTCATTCGGTTCCCCAAAAAATGGCAGCACCTCGCCCCCGGCAAACCCAGCAGCACCACCGATCGTCTCGTAAGTTTCGTCGACTACGCACCCACCGTGCTGAACCTACTCGGCCAGCCGATCCCCAAGGCTATGCAGGGCGAACCTTTTCTCGGCCCAGAGGCCGACGCGCCGCGCCGTTACGTGTACGGCCACCGCGATCGCGTGGACGAAGTGCGCGATCTTGCCCGCTCCGTGCGCGACCGCCGATACCTTTACATCCGCAACTACATGCCGCACCTCGGCTACAACCAACCCACCGCCTGGCCCGACAACGGCGAAATCCGCCAAGAGTTTTATCACTTGGCCAAGCGCGAAAAAATGACCGACGCTCAATGGCACTTCGCCGGCCCAACGCGACCCATTGAGGAACTGTACGATTGCCAGACCGACCCGCAGAATTTGAAAAACCTCGCCGGATCCAAGGCGCATCAAAAAATCCTCAACCGCCTCCGCAACGCCCACCGTAAACACATCCGCGACACTGTCGATTTGGGCTTCCTTCCCGAGAGCGAGGCGTGGGAGATGTTTGCCAAAAAAACCGGCTGGGAACTTGGGCAAAGTGGCCAATTAAGAATGGGTGCCATCCACCGCGCCGCCGCCCAAGTTGGCACCGCCGATGAAGCCACCCTCGCCCAAAATCTTACCTCCAAAAGTGCCAGCATTCGCTACTGGGCCGCGCTTGGCCTGGTCCAACGAAACGCGCTGAAAATCGAGACCAAAAAACTCCTCCGCAAAGCCCTCACTGACGAATCCCCCGCCGTCCGCATTGAGGCTGCCAACACGCTGGCCCACCATGGCGACTCCGCCCGAGCCGTGCAGGCGCTCATCAAGGATCTGGCCCACGAAAACCTCATCATCGTCACCCACGCCGCGCGCACTATCGAGCTACTCGGCGAGACAGCCCTCAACGCCAAAGCCCCAATGGCCGCCTCCCTCAAGCGCGCCGAAACCATACGCCCCCCCAACACCCCCGCCACCGTCGTCCTACCCGGCGACAAAGATCTGGCCATGTTCGTCGCCTTCAGCTGCCGAGCTTTTTTGTCAAAATTTGACACATCCGATTAAATATGGATTATTTCTCGTGAATAATAATATCTTAAATTTACCCGTAAATGACATTAACGGAGTAAAAACTTGTCTTTCAAAACACCACGCGAAAGTTTATT
>CETG01104546.1_pt1 | contig 13872 bp, 15 predicted proteins | sample 361471 | NCBI WGS metagenome assembly CETG01 (sample SAMEA2622696, study PRJEB7988) | marine metagenome | isolation source: saline water (ENVO:00002010), including | reverse complement strand
AAGCGACGCGTGATCCTCAGGCGAGGCCCACGGTATCGAGACATAAGATGAAAATTAAGGAACAATCGTGGTTGAAATGCGCCATGCTGGTATTACTCCCAGAATGGTTATCTCTATTCACGGAGTAAACATTCTATATCTCAAGATGCTCAGAACACTAAATCAGGTATTAGTTCAGTTCCTTTTGTTTTGGATCAAGAGCTATCGTAGTTGGCTTTCACCTTTATTAGGTCCAAGATGTCGTTTCATTCCTACTTGTAGTGAGTATGGACTTGAAGCGATTACTCGTCATGGACCTTGGAGAGGAGGTTGGCTTACTCTTAAAAGAGTTTTACGTTGCCATCCAGGTACTCCTTGTGGATGTGACCCTGTTCCTGATTGAAGTGATGTTGTTGATTCTCTATACCAGAAAAGGTTGTTGCTTGTGTGAAGGGTTGGAACAACTGTTGAGAAATATTCCTTTGCAAGATCTATCACCACCGCTAAATCTTGAGGTAGTTGATATCGATAGCCATGGAATATCACAAGCTAAGAGAGCTAGATTTGACTTAAAAGTTCCAGTAATGGTGATTTCCTTTAAAGAGAAAAATTCCGAGATTGAATTGCCAAGAGTGTCTCCAAGACTAGAAGAAAAAGAACTCTTTAGATGGATACAAACTATGCTAAGCCGTTTTATTTAGAGTGTTTATGGAACATTCTTTTCACTATTTGATAAGAGCAGTTGGACTTCCGCTCTCAGAAAGTCTTCCTAATCCTTTGATTAAAAGTGTTACATGTGATTCTCGTAAAGTTAAAAAAGGGTCTTTATTCCTAGGAATCCCAGGAGAGAATTATGATGGAGGAAATTTCTGGCAGGAGGCTTTTTCTTTAGGAGCAGTTGCTGCTGTTATTGGTTCAACTGCAGCAAAATTGTACCCTCCTAATACAGATGATGCGATTGTTATTATTGACGAAAATGTAGAGAAATGGTTTGGAGAATTACTATCAGTTTTCTGGGGCAACCCTTCTTCTGATTTGTGTTTAATAGGTGTAACCGGAACTAATGGTAAAACGACTACAACTCATTTGATTGAATATTTAAGTTCAGCATTAGGTAAGCAAACAGCGTTGTTGGGCACTTTAGTTAATAGATGGCCTATGCATGAAGAGGTCGCAACTCACACGACTAGTTCGCCAGAGGTGTTGCAAGAAACTCTTTCAAAAGTTGTTAAAGAAAATGTTCAAATAGCTGCAATGGAAGTTAGCTCCCACTCTTTATCACAGTACCGTGTGGCTGGATGTCGTTTTACAGGATTGGTTTTTACTAATCTCACCCAGGACCATTTGGATTACCATGGTTCAATGGAGGAATATTTTGAGGCAAAAAAGCTTTTATTTAAACAAAACTACTACAAAAATTTAGATATGAACCCCATTGTCAATGTTGATAATAAATGGGGAGCTCTTTTAGCAAAGCAACTGGATGATAGATGTTGGAAATGTTCTTTAGACAATCAAGTAATTGAGACAGAGAATGTTGAGTTATATATAAAACATATAGAACTGATCTCTGAGGGAATAAAAGGCCATTTGTATAGTCCTGCAGGTAATGGTGTTTTTGTATCTTCTTTGATAGGCCGTTTTAATTTAATGAATCTACTCCAGGCTATTGGAGTCTTGGTCCAACAGAAATTGCCTCTACAAAAAATCTTAGATGCAGTACGAGATTTTCCTGGTGTACCAGGTCGAATGGAAAGAATAACTTTCAGTAAAGTAGGTGATATACAACAAATGCCAACAGTAGTTGTAGATTACGCTCATACACCCGATGCGTTAAGGCAGGTACTTGTTGGAATTAGACCTTTTTGTTCCGGTAAAATTATTTGTGTCTTTGGTTGCGGAGGAGATAGGGATAGAAGCAAAAGAGCTAAAATGGGCTCCATAGTTTCTGAATTGGCGGACTTGATAATAGTCACTTCTGATAATCCTCGGAATGAAAATCCAATAAATATCATTAATGATATTTTGAAGGGCATACCTGATGAAATCGATGTAAGAGTTGAGGTTGATAGATCTAAAGCTATTGACTTTGCGATTTCTTTGGCGTCACCTGTTGATCTTGTGCTTCTTGCCGGAAAAGGTCATGAGAATTATCAAATCATAGGGGATGAAAAGAAAATATTTGATGATAGAGATTATGCTCGAAATGCCTTGGAGATTAAAGCTAATGGTTGATGTTCTTATAAGAGAAATCTTTGATAAAGCTTAAAAGAATGTCAATTTCTTCTTGATTGCTGGTTACATGCAGGCAAGCTCGTAGCCATCTAGGGTCCTCTAAAACTCTTATCCAAAGTTTTTTTCTTCCAAGGAATTTGACTAATGAATCTTCAAAACTCTCTTTAGATAATGAGAAGCTTACTAAACCAGTTGGAGGAGGACCACTAAGAATAGGTCTTATCCCATTTATTTGGCTAAGACCTTCCCAGAATTTCAAGCTTAAACCTTGGATTTTTTGCAGTCGCTCAGTTTCTGAGCCCTCTTTACGGAGAAGATTTAGAGAAGTTCGTAGACCAGCAAGCAAGGGTATACATGAAGTTGCGATTTCAAAACGACGAGCATCCACATGAAATGGGTTTGGATTTTCCATATAAATGCTTTCTTCTTTTTTCAGACTTTTCCATCCGATGAGTGTTGGATTTGATTCGTGAAGAACTCTTTCTGAAATTACGAGACCTCCCAGTCCTTCTGGGCCAAATGCCCATTTATGCCCTGTAAAGGCATAGATATCTGAATTCGATGCTGCGCTCGCAATGGGTATTTGCCCAAAACTTTGTGCTGCGTCTACGAGTAAATAAGGTTTAGAAGAGTAATGAGTAATTGTTTTTGCGATGGCATCAATAGGCATTATTTGGCCTGTGTTCCATAATATGTGGGAAATAACTACTAACTTGGTTTTGTTTGTCAGCGATTTTTTCAGTTCTCGAAGAATTAGTTCGTCAGTTGTTTCTTGTTTGTTGATTCCATCCCTGAATTTCCTAACACTTAGGATGTCGATATGAAGATGGTTCCTTATAGCTAGTTCTCTACAAGCTGCAACAACTCCAGGGTGCTCACAATCACTTATTAATATCCTTTCAGATTTAGTAAAAGGTAAACCCCAAATAGGTAATACACATCCAGAAGTTACATTTTCGGTAAGTGCTAAGCGCCGTTGTGGGACGCCACATATTTTAGATAAGGATTTTTTCGTTAGAGAAATTTCATTGAAAATATATGGCCAGACATCATTTGTAAAAGGACCTAATTCTTGAATCTTTTCCCAGCTTGATTTTATAGCTTCTAATGATTGAGACGGGAGTGGACCTTGACCTCCATAATTAAAATAGAGTTTGTTCTTTAATGCAGGCATTGATTGTCGCATATTTAAATAGCTTTAAATTCGATTATCTTTATTATAAATATCGTATAATAATTGAAATTTTAAAAATAGGTTTAAGGAGCTTCTTTATGACTGAAACTAAAGATAGCAATCTCAAGCTACAAGAATGGGTGGTGAGATTTGACGGGGAAGTGAAACATTCAGAGAAGTTTATTGATAAGGAAGAGTATTACAAAAAATGTTTTGATAACTCATCTTCTCAAGGCTAAATACTATTTTTACTTTATGTTATCTGAGATTTTTATATGATCTTTTTATACATTTTTTGAATCCCTAGTCAATATAGTGATTATATTTATATAGTTACTACATCGACCAGCCTTATTTTTAACCTTAATTAATCAAGGTAATGATGAATAAAGTAGAAGAAAACTCATGGGATGACTTTTATGAAAGTTACGATGGCAAGTTTGATGAAAGAAATATGCTTCATATAACAGTGCATCAAAAATTCAAGGAGGAGATTGAATTATTAGGCTATCGACTTCAAAGTAGCCAAGAAAATTGGCATAAACCTGTTGAAGGGGAGTATAAATTTGACTCTTCTGGTCATTTAGTAATAATTCACAGCTGCCCAGATAGGGAAATATTTAATGTTGAGATAAAGGAATTTCTTGAAGACTTATCAATTAATGAAGATTGGACAGTAGGAATTGAGTTATCAGTAATGTAACACTCCTGAATTTAAGTCGAGATAAATTGAAATACCTTTTTAGCCTGATTTCTTTTATAATTAAGTTCGTTTGATTATTCACAAATGAAATTCAATTTAGGTCCATATAAGATTGATTTGGGCAGTTTTACATTCAGTAGAATCATGAGTATATTGTTAATATTAGGCTTTTTAGGACTTCTTGCTTATAATTCAACTCTTTAGTTGATTCTTAAGTAAACAATTTTAGAGACTTTGATGAGTAATTCAGGAACTAAACTAATTCTTTGAATAATAGTCTTTTGTTTTTCCAAATGCAGTATCTATAGAAGACACTTATTTGAATAAAATATATGAAAATCTTGTCATAAGTAGAATTATAAGAATCAGGACTAGAAGGTTTGATAGATAATTAAGTTAAGTCTATTGAAAAATATTACAGCTTAATGTATTAGGACTCTGCCCCAAGTCCTAATACATTATTGCTGCTGACGAATAGCTTCTTGATTAATGCCATTACATTAGCAATTTAAATATTAGGTCTGAATATCATTTTGATAATCATGCTACTAATGATTTACATTGATTAGCTTCAATTAATACAGGGAAAAGGATAAAATTTTCTATCAAAATTGATCAATTTTTTTCAAGAAGATTTCTCTGAAAGTATATGGTTCAGCCCTATGGCCATTTCTTTTTGATAGAGGCCTTTCTTTAAATTGTCTTTCAGACTCTCATAGGATGCTTTTTTGTTGTATCATTTTGAGAATAATTTGATTTTAAGAATGGAAGTTACGACGCAAGACCCTGCCTTGAATGCCATTATTGGCGGGATAATAGTAGTTATTTTTGGATCTCTCGCATATGGAATTTATGCTTCTTTTGGTCCTGGAAAGAAAGAGTTAAGAGATACTATTGATGAACATGCAAGAATGCATGAGTTGGGTATAGCCCACGGTCACAGCCCAAAAGATAAGCACAATCCTGCTAGGTCATTATTTTAGAATTACTTCTGATGGTGAATAATTCTTGATATAAATTTTTGAATCATTCCTATAGATTTATTTTAATTGAGTTTTTAGGATTAATGTATATTTTCTTTTTAGAAGTGACTATTAACAACTAGAGTATCTACTAGAGGTTCTTTGATTTTAATGTAATCTATGCTTTGACTTCTTTCGAGTTAAAGGCATATCACCCGCTAAATCTAATGATAAATAGTGTTTTAACTGGCTTTGCTTTTGGTGCTTTTCATGTTGTTGGAGGAGTAGATCATTTGGTCTCGATAGCGCCTAATGCAATGACAAAACCAAAAGTTGCGCTTCGTGATGGTTTGGCATGGGGCTTGGGTCATTCCGCTGGAGTCATACTTCTTGCTTCCTTAGCGCTTTTAGCAAAGGATTTAGTTGACATTGATCAATTATCTACTTTTGCTGAGTTTGTAGTAGGAATAACTCTTTTAGTTGTTGGTGGTTTTGCGATACGGACATCTTTAGGATTGAACATTCATAGGCATGGACATATTCATGGGACTAGGAAAGAACATCGTCATTTGCATTTGCATTTTTTGGGTAAAAAATTTCATGGTCGACATACTCATGCTGCAACAGGTTTAGGGTTGCTACATGGGATGGCTGGTGCGAGCCATTTATTTGCAATTTTTCCTGCTTTAGCGCTTCCTTTTAGCGAAGCTATATTTTATATGAGTGCTTATTTAGTTGGTTCGATTATTGCTATGGGGTCATTCGTCTTGGGAATTTCTTATACAACGATGAAAGCCGGTAAAACAATATCACCTATCTTAATGGGAGCTGTTGGAGGAATTTCAATCGTAACGGGTTGCTTTTGGTTACACAATAGTCCAATATTAAATTTAATTTAAAGATGAGATCTTTGTTAGAGTTTTATCAATTCAAGAGTTTTTAAATAAATTAAATTTTCAGCAATTCCAACAATATTTTGAGAACTTACCAGCCCAAAACTACGGCTATCAGAGCTGAAATCCTTGTTCTCACCAATTAAAAAAAAACCAGAAACAGTTTTTTTTTGTATACGTTTAATGATTAATTTATTAGATATATTTGGATGGTTCGCAATTACAATAGAGCCTTCTCGAAGGAATTCTTTTGAGGACCTTAAAGGTCTATAAATGACTAAATCCCCACTTCTCATTAAAGGCTCCATTGAACTTCCCTCACATCTCAATAAACGTCTTTGCGATGTGATTACAAGGAATATATAAAAAATAAAATTTATTTTAGCTATCGAGTTTAACTTGCTGTAACCCAGTTGTCAGAACGCCCTTTTGATTGCCAAAACATAGTGTGAATCTTTTCAACTGATTGCATAAGTTCTTCTGCTTTACTTTGATCAATATTGACTTTGGTTGCGCTACATAACTTTGCTGCTTTCCAGAAAGTGTTATGGAGATCAGGGAAAGTTTCTAGATGTTCTGGTTTGAAATAATCAGTCCAAAGAATTAAAAGCTCTTTTTTAGTTTCTTGTGCCTGATCTTCTTTGATTGCGACATATCTAGAAAATGTATTGTTGTAATTACCCCATGCAATAGGATCATTACCTTGAGGAGGAGAAAGAGCAATAAGCTTTTTCGTCATAGAAAGAACAGCCTCAGCGGCAACTCTTGCTGAGGCTGGGTCATAAACTCCACAGGGCCCGTCACAATGACACGAGACTTTTTGAGCTGGGAGATTCTTTAAAATTGCCTCAATAGTTTTACGGAACATGTTGAGAAAAAAAAAGCCTGTTTGCACACTACTGTTCAATTTGAGCTGACGCCATATTTAAAAAATACTTTTTTGTTTTGAACAAATATCTATGGACTAATTTCAAGTAATTCTACTTCGAATATCAGGGTGGAATTAGGAGGGATTGGACCAATGCCTCTCTTGCCATATCCAAGTTCAGGTGGAATGATTAATTTTCTTTTCCCTCCAACTTTCATACCTGATACACCTTCATCCCATCCTTTTATTACTTGGCCAGCTCCAAGTGGAAAAGAAAAAGGAGAACGACCATAACTACTATCAAACTCTTTCCCGTTCTCTAGAGTTCCTCGATAGTTTACGGAAACAGTTTGACCTGCAGTAGCCTCTGAGCCAGAACCAGTTTCAATATCTAAGAACTTTAAGCCACTTGAAGATAACTGAAAAGTCTCGGCCTCTAATGGACCTCCCAAAAAGGATTGTTTGTCTTTGGATTGATCACTTGCCATGATAAAGAGAGTTGGGTTGGTTTCTTCTGGATCGATTTCAAAAGGATTGTTTTTAAGATTATTGTTCTGTCTTGTTGTTAAATCAGCTTGAATACTTGATTCAAATTGTGAGGCGTTTAATGTTGTAGGAGCAATTATTTGACTTGTTACAGCGACTATTACACAAGCCAGGAAAATTGAGAAACTAATAAGAATGTCTTTCACAAGAGATTGGGTTTCATATTTATTTATTCTCTCAGAAAAAGTTCCAAATATTGATGATTAAGAAAATACATATAAATAAAGAGCATTTTTCATCCTTAGCCCAGGGAGGTATAGGCGGAATTCTTTCAGGAATCAGTCTTCTTAACGGCGTAAGTTTTTTAATGCCTTTTTCAATCTCATTGCTTTGGTCATCAAGCAAAGTCCCTTTGTCAGGATTCCTATGGGGTTTTATAGCAGTTCTTTTTAGCCACAAATGGATCCTCTCACTTCATCCATTGAATTGGATTGGTATATCTGCTTATTTGAGTTTGCCGATTTCCATATTTATTTGGACTCTTTGTGGCATTTTGGGAGGAGTATTAGTTTTCTTTTGGTCTTGGTTATTTAATAGAAGAGTTCAAATGGTTTGCTACAACGAGAATTCTTTTTATTTAAAATTTCTTTTTGCAATTATTTTTTCAGTTTTATGGGGCCTAGCAGAAGTGTTTTTGTCTCATGGACCTTTCTTTTGGATTGGAATTGGTGGAAGTTTGTTACCAGGAGATAGATGGCTTGCTGGTTGGGCACGTATTTTTGGTGAAGGAGGACTGGCTGTAATTCAATTACTAATTGGTTGGTGGATATGGCAATTAAAAATCATCTTTTCAAGAAGAAATGAGTTTTCTAAATTATTTATTTATGGGTTGATTATTTTATTTCTAGGCCATTTATTAGGTTGGAGTTTTATAAAAAGTGAAAACACCTCTGACTCGATTAATGTTGCATTGTGGCAATCTAATGTGCCAATTAGAGATAAGTATTCTTCAGAAGAATTAATTCGGTTACCTAAAAAAATTAATTTAGCTTTAAAAAAAGCTAAAGAATTAGAGGCTTCAACAATGGTTGCCCCAGAGGGTACATTGCCTTTAAATAGCAAACTGAGTGAGCCTTCCCTTGTTAATTTTCTTGCTGGGGGATTTAGATTAGTTGATGGCAATCAGAGAAGTTCTTTACTCGCGATTAATGTTGGGGAGAGGGACTTTTCAGAAGCCTTAGATAAATTTCGCCTAGTGCCATTGGGGGAGTGGTCGCCCAAAGTTATTTCTAGTTTGACATCAGTTGGTGGCCTACAGCCTGGAGACTCTTCTCGCTTGTTTGAATGGCAAGGTCCCCCATTAGTGGGAGCAATTTGTTATGAAATTAGTGATGGGAGTTCAATTGCTAAGGCAACATTTGATGGAGGCGAGTGGATTCTATCCATTGCAAATCTGGATCCATATCCACTAGCTTTGCAAAAACAGTTTATTTCTTTAGCACAATTAAGGAGTATTGAAAGTAATAGATATCTGGCAATTGCTTCTAATACCGGACCAACATCATTAATTAAAAATACGGGCAAAGTTGAATTTACATTGAGACCATTTCAAGAAGAGTTAGTTTTAACTAAGGTCGCTTTAAGTAAGAAAAAAACATTTTATTCTTGTTTTAGAGAATTGCCTTTAGTAATTTTTTTAATAGTTACTTTCTTCTTATTATTGTTAATTAAGCATTTATAAAAGTAACATTGCTTTATTCGTTTTGAATTAATCCACCGCCAAGGACTAATTCTCCAGAATAGAAAACAGCTGCTTGTCCAGGAGTAATTGAAAATTGTTCGTTTTGAAATTCTATTCGACATCTATTAGGGCGATTTCTTGATATATCTTTTTGGGTTGCTTGTATGGGGAACAATGTCGCAATTACAGGAAGGCTTCTATATCTCAATTGGACTTCTACTTCGAAAGGTTTGCTTGGAGGAGAAATTGATATCCAATTAATTTCTCCGACAATACAATCTGACATTCCGGCTTCAGATCTGGTTCCAACTATGACTCTATTAGTAGTTGGCTCGAGTCTTATTACATGTAACGGCGATGTCCAAGATATTCCTAAGCCTTTTCTTTGCCCAATTGTGAAATGTTCAATACCATCATGCTCTCCTAGGACTTCTCCATTGGTTAGAACTATTTCCCCCTTTCTTGCGGGTAAATAATTATCAAGAAAAGCTTTCATAGAACCATGATGTTCTGCAAGACAAAGATCTTGACTTTCTGGCTTATTTGCTGTTTTTAAACCATATTTATTAGCTTCTTTTCTGGTTTCTTCTTTAGTTAATTCACCTAGGGGAAAAACTACATTGCCTAGAACTTCTTGCGAAAGATCATATAAAAAATAGCTTTGATCTTTATTTTGATCTAAGCCTCTTAGAAGTTTGTGCCTGGTTTTATTGACTAAAGGGAAGTCAGTTTTTTTATAGGGTTCCTCTGCATATTTAATGCGTGAATAATGCCCAGTTGCTATTCGATTAATCTTGCAATTGTCCTTTGCCCAAGAGAGCATTTCGGAAAATTTTACTGATCTATTGCATCTTGAACAAGGAGATGGAGTAATACCTTGTTTGTAGCCTATTACTAATTGATCAATTATTTCTTGTTTAAAAGTTTCTCTTGCATCAATTACATTATGAGAAATTGCTAGTTGATTGCATATAGCTGCGGCATCAATAAGTCCATCAGAGCAACAAGAACCTTGGCCTTTCATTAACCAAAGTGTTAAACCTTCTACTTGCCATCCTGCTTCTACAAGAAGTGCTGCAGTAAGAGAACTATCAACTCCCCCTGATAAGCCCACAGCAATTAAATGCTCTCCTGGAAGATTTTTTAATCTTTTAATAGCTTCAATTGAGGTTGACTTACCTTCGGTATTTTCCTTGCTAGATATTTGATTTTTGGCTCCTATTGGCATAGCCATTAGATTTGATTACTGAAAAGAGTTTTTGGTTTAGAAATTGCTATGACTTGGCCTCAATTGAATGCTGATCATGCAATTGTCACTGCCGAGCAGATGACGTTTTTTGAGAATCAGATTCTATCTAGTGGTCTTCCCGAAGAAGCCTTAATGGAGAAAGTTGGACAAGCAATGACGAGATGGCTTTTACAGCATCAATCTCTTATTGAAAGAGGCGTCATCGTTTTAGTGGGTCCAGGACATAATGGAGGTGATGGTTTAGTAATAGCAAGAGAATTGCATTTAGCAGGGGTTGGGGTCTCTTTTTGGTGCCCTTTTCCACTTAAAAAGAAATTAACGATTAATCAATTCGAACATGCAAAGTGGCTAGGAGTTAAGGAGTTAGAAACTATTCCAAATATTTTAGATGAATCTATTTGGCTTGATGCTGTTTTTGGATTAGGTCAGCAAAGAGAGTTGCCAATTGAATTAGCAGATTTGTTTAGATCTCGGCAAACAAATCTTCCTGGAAAATTAATAAGCATTGATGTTCCCTCTGGGATCTGTTCTGATTTTGGAAAACCATTTAAAACAGGTGCTGCATATGCGTCTTTTACTTTGGTAGTAGGTTTATTCAAAAGAGGATTGATTCAAGATTATGCAATACCCTATGTAGGCAATTTAGTCAGATTTGATATTGGAATTTTAGAAAAAAGGTTAATTAAACTAAGCTCTGAGATTCCATTAAGAATTTCTAGTTCTGATCTAACTAGTTTTGATTGGCCTGAGCTTTCTTCAAAGGCTTCTAAATACGAGAGGGGCAGAGTCTTAATAATTTCAGGCAGTGAAAAATATAAAGGAGCTGCTTATTTGTCTATACGTGGTGCATTATCTAGTGGAACTGGAAGTTTGCAAGTGGCTATACCAAAGTCTCTGGCTGACTTTGTGCCTCAATATGCTCCTGAAGTTGTTTTAGCAGGACTTCTAGAGCATTCTCCTGATCAATCAGTTTTAATAGGGGAATTCTTGAAAGAGAAAAATTTAAATAGAATTGATTCTTTACTGATTGGTCCAGGTTTAGGGGTTTCAGATGAATCCTGGGAACATTTCTCTTTGAAATTAAAAGAATTTTCTGGTTTATTGGTTCTTGATGCAGATGCCCTTAATCGACTAGCCATTTCCAGGGAAGGTTGGGAATGGCTAAAGGGACGAGAAGGTAGAACTATTATTACGCCTCATTTGAAGGAGTTCAGACGTCTTTTTAAGACTTTGGATTGTTCTGACCCGCTTAATGCAGCCAAGCAAGCAGCTGAAATGAGTGGAGCAGGAGTTCTCCTGAAATGTGCCCACTCGGTTTTTGCTACTCCTTCTGGTCGTCTTTGGCAATTGGGAGACTCTGCTCCTTGGGTCGCTCGTACAGGTTTGGGGGATGTTTTAGCAGGTTTTTTAGCGGGTGTTGGCGCTATGGGAGTGGCAAGTATGAAAGGTCCTGAATGGGATTTATTTGCAGCTTCTGCGCTTATTCATTCTGAAGCAGCGAGAAATTGCCCTTCTGGATCTACAGCTAGTGAAATAGCAACTTTTTTAGGAACTTTTGTACGGAGAATAAATTATGAGAAATATCTTGAAAAAAACATCTAATGACTTATTAACCCATATTTTGGCCGAAATGTTTAGATTCTTTATCACGAATCTGAAGGGATCTTGAAGCTATGGCGATTTTTCAGAATTTCGTACGAGAGTCTATGACCAATTAATAGGAGCAAAATTATGGTCTCACCAGCTCCGAAGACAGTTTTATCTCAAAAACGTCGTAGCAGCGATCCAATTAGCTGGTATTTATCCACTATTGGAAGAGTTCCTTTATTGACACCTGCAGAGGAAATAGAACTTGGTAATCAAGTTCAAACAATGATGACGTTGACAGAAGATGGGACTAAAGATGAAAAAACCTCTGAATTTTCTTCTCATCAAAAACGTTTAATTCGTTTAGGTAGAAGAGCTAAAGAGCGAATGATGAAGGCGAACCTTCGCCTTGTAGTGAGTGTTGCAAAAAAATATCAAGGTAAAGGGTTGGAATTGCTTGATCTTGTTCAAGAAGGTTCTTTAGGCTTAGAGAGAGCTGTTGAGAAATTTGATCCAACTAGGGGCTATAAATTTTCAACATATGCATTTTGGTGGATTCGCCAAAGCATGACACGAGCAATTGCTTGCCAATCAAGGACTATTCGGTTACCAGTTCATTTGAGTGAAAGGTTGGCGACTATAAGAAAAATTAGTTTGGATTTAGCTCATAAATTGGGTGCTATGCCAAGCAGGATTGAGATAGCGGAAGCAATGGAAATAGAAGTTGAAGAACTAGATTCGATTTTGAGACAAGCTTTGACAACAAGTAGTCTTGATGCGCCAGTAAATGGAGATGAAGGACGTAGTTTTTTAGGAGACCTTATTGCGGATGGTTCATTAGAGGAACCTCTAGATAAGGTTGAACAGCGAATACATCAAGAGCAACTAGGTCGTTGGTTGAGTCATTTAAGCGAGCAAGAACAACATGTGATTAGACTTCGTTTTGGTTTAGAAGGTAATGAAAGACATACTCTTGCTGAAATTGGAAGGTTGTTACAAGTCTCGAGAGAGCGTGTACGTCAGGTTGAATTAAAAGCACTTAGGAAATTAAGAAATTTAACTAGAAAATTACCTAGCGGGATTTAATTAATCTTCTGCCCAAATATATTTTGTGAGTTCTTTGGGGTCAGGCTCAGGAGCTTGTAAAGCAAATGCAACAGCTTCATTTATTTGATTATCAATTTCTTTTTCAATAGCCCTCAGCTCATCTGAATTTGCGAGACCAATATCTTTTAAATCTTTCTCCAATTTTTTTAATGGATCCTTTTTAGCCCAGAAGTCCTTCTCTTTAGTTGATCTCAGCTCATCAGGATCAGCTAAGGAGTGGCCTCTGAATCTATAGGTTAGGCATTCAAGCAAAGTAGGACCCTCGCCCGCTCTAGCTCTTTGGATAGCTCTTTGAGCTGCGCCTCTTACAGCGAGTACATCCATTCCATCTACTTCTTCGCCTTTCATTCCAAAAGCATCTGCTTTTCTCCAAATCTCAGGATCACTTGTGGCTCTATCATGAGCCATTCCAATTGCCCATTTATTATTTTCGACGACAAAAATTATGGGTAATTTCCAGAGTTGAGCCATGTTTAAGCATTCAAAAAATTGGCCGTTATTACATGTTCCGTCGCCAAAAAATGCTGCAGTAACTGAGTCACTTGAATTATCTCCTAAGGCATCTTTTTTGTATCGGCTGCTAAAAGCTGCACCAAGTGCCACTGGAATCCCTTCTCCTATAAACGCATAACCTCCTAATAGATGGTGTTCCTTTGAGAAAAGATGCATTGAACCTCCTCTCCCTTTGCTACAACCTGTTTCTTTCCCAAATAGTTCGCTCATAACTTCTCGAGCAGGAACCCCTGCACTTAGAGCATGTACATGATCTCTATAGGTACTGCAGAACCAATCATGTTGTTTTTTCATTGCACCTATAACTCCTGTGCTAATAGCTTCCTGTCCGTTATATAAATGTACAAATCCAAACATTTTCCCTCGGTAATACAT
>CETG01430831.1_pt1 | contig 13880 bp, 13 predicted proteins | sample 361471 | NCBI WGS metagenome assembly CETG01 (sample SAMEA2622696, study PRJEB7988) | marine metagenome | isolation source: saline water (ENVO:00002010), including | reverse complement strand
CGAATTCAATCCTTAACAGATATATACTCTTGTCAAGTAAAATTTGGTATTATCATTCTAACAGGTTTAACATAAAGACATTATCATTAGTTTTCGATGGTATAGATGAATCATTAGTTAATGAAATTGTTAAGGCTACATTATCACTAAATTCTAATTTTAAATTAAATGATGATGGATTGATTAATACTAAAGAATTGTTAAAAAGTTATGAGGGTAATCCTAATAAAACAATTCTCCATAAATTAATTAAGAATATTATCAAGGACCCAAAGATAGAGCTATCAGAAATTGATGAGTCAAATAATAAAAACTATAAAAGTGAACTAGAAATAACTCCATATTCACCATGGTCTTGTCCATCACTTAGCTATATTGATATTATTAATCAATTTTTATTAGTAACTCTATTAAGAGATGCTAAAAATCGTATTAATAGTAGAAGTAAAGAAATAATTAACTTGGGATCCTTTGATTCATGGAAAAAACTCGAAGGGGATATCTTTAACAAAAGTACTATTGATAGTATTATGTCTATCTACAATTCAAACATTATAAATAACATAAATAAGAAGAGAAAACAAACCAAGCTTTTGAGATCAAATATAATCTCAATTGTTTTATCCAGACAAGCTGAAAATATCATTGGTCAAGAAGTGACTGGATTAATTACTGGTGTTCAAAGTTATGGTTTCTTTACTGAAATTCCTCCGCTTATGATTGATGGGCTTGTTCATGTAAGTTCACTACAAGATGATTGGTATGAATATCGATCAAGACAAAATTTATTAGTTGGTAGAAAAAGTAAAAGAACATTTCAATTGGGAGATAAAGTTAATATAAAAATTATGAAAGTTGATCTATTAAGGAACCAAATTGATCTTGAGGTTCAAAATGATCTTCCTGAATCGGGAAATGAAGATATTATAGAAGTTAAAGAATAATCTTATGCACCCTATTGTTCTTGCTATAACCGGTGCTTCAGCCTTAGTACTAGGTGAAAGATCTATAATGTTGTTATTGCAAAATAACTATAACGTTTCTTTAATCCTAAGTAAAGGCGCTTATCAAGTTTCCCTATCTGAAACTGGCCAAAAGATACCAATAGATCCCATCAGACAAGAACAATATTGGAGAAATAGATTAAATGTATCAACTGGAAAATTACAATGCCATAAATGGAATGACCATTCAGCAGACATAGCAAGTGGTAGTTTTAAAACAGAGGCAATGGTTATTGTTCCTTGCTCTATGGGCACATTAGGTAGAATTTCGTCTGGATATTCATTAGATCTTATAGAAAGATGTGCAGATGTTCATTTAAAAGAAGGAAGAAAACTTATAGTTTCGCCAAGAGAAAGCCCTCTCAGTATTATTCATTTAAAAAATATGATTAAATTAGTAGAAGCAGGAGCCAAAATTATTCCCCCTATTCCAGCCTGGTATATGAATCCTCAAAATATAGATGATATGGTTGATTTTATGGTTGTAAGACTATTTGATTCTTTCTTAGAGGATTTAAAACCTATCAATCGTTGGTCTGGTAATTTATGAACTTCTCAAAAAAACTATTTATATCTATATCAATAACTCCTTTTTTAACTATACTATTGCTTTCATTATTAAATATATCAAAACCACATAAGATTAAAATACTTATTTGGGATTCACCTAGTCTTTCTATAGGTTATTTAACTGCAGTTTCATCTACTCTTGGTTTTTTATATGGTTTTATCACAATCTCTACAATAAGCAATCGATCATTAGATTTCAAAAAAACAATTAAAGTTACTCAATCAGATTACTATAACAATAATTTTGATAGGGCTAACTACTCTAGTATCGATAATCAAGACCAAAATACAGATAAAAATGAAGTTTATCCTGCTGAAGAAGAGTTATCATCTTTCTATTCGAATGAACAATTTATCGAAAGAGATTTAAGAGAACCAACACCAACTATAACTGTTCCTTATAAAGTCATAAAAAATATTAGTAAAAGGTCAAAAGAGATTGATTACGAAACACTCAATGATAATAATATTTCAGAATCTCAGTCTGATAGTAGTCCTAGATATTATTCTTCTCGTAATTCATCATACGAAGCAAATGAGGGAGATTGGGGTGAAAAGGAAAATCTTGAGGAATGGTAGATATATCAATAATACATAACATAGCTAAATGTCTTATCAATTCTGTAATATATTCTAAATCTTCTTTTTTATATCAACCTTGGAAAAGATTAATCAAAAAGACAATGATTTCAATAGTAATTCAGATAAAACTGGTTCTAACAATCAATTAACTGTTAATCCTTCAACAGTCAATAAACCCCCAAAGCCTCCTAAACCTCCTAAACCAGAAGATAAACCTTTTAAAGAATTTGTTAATCACCACTTAATTCCTTCATTAAAAAAAGAACTGGAAAAAAGGCAAATATTGATTTCAGACCTCATTCTTCTTGATCAACAAAGGCCAGTTGTAGGAGGCGCTTGTAAATGTTTATACGGTGATATAGATAATGGGCGAAGATTTTGGCTTTGTTTTAGTGAGGAAAAAATTACTTCTATTAAATCAATATCTTTGTCAGAAAGGGGAAGCGAACCCAGTCTTATTGAATCTTTTTTAATAGATGAGAAGAAAACCACACTATCTCTTTTAATCTCTCGATTATTACAAAGACTTAATGGTCAAAAATGGCTTGAACCTAATTAATAATAACTATCGATAAATATCAGTTATATGCTTCTTATTCTAAAAGACTAATTCCTCTCAAAATTTATTATTTCTTTTATTAACATTGAACTTAATATAATTCTTAAGTTGATTATAAAAAAAAGACTAACTAAGATTTTATTTATACTAAAAATTATAAAAAGCTGTTAAAACACACAACATGCTAAAAAAAATGCAATAATTTCTAGAACTAGTTCTTGAAATTTGATCGCGACGCTTAACCAAAAAACAGTCGGTACTAACTCTCCAGTGTTTTTTGAATCTCATTGGTCAGAAACACTCGAGGCTCTTTTATATTATGGAAATGGCTCAGGAGCAGATTTTATAGAGATATTCCTTGAAAATAGCGATCATCTTGGTGTTTTAGCGGAACAAGATAAGATCACTTCTGTAAGTCCTGCCTTTGGAAAAGGAGCTGGAATAAGAGTATTCAAAGGAAAAAGGGATGGTTTTGTGAGTACAAACGATCTTTCTTATACAGGATTAAAACAAGCTATAGATCAAGCATTAGGCATGTTGGGATTAGATTCAAATGAAAAAGAACTAAATAACTTTGATGGTCTTCTTCAATTAAATGATTTTTCTACAGGTAAGGAAAATTGGTTTAACGAGATACCTGGGTTAAATGAATCTTGTCAGAAATTACTTGAAGGAACAGCAGATTTAGATAAATATGGCAAATATCTGAATGTAAGAAGAGCTAGTTATTCAAGATCTCTTCAGGAAGTAATTATTGCCGCAACAGATGGAACATTTGCAAGGGATATTCGTTTACATCAAACAACAGGTCTAAATGTTTTAGCCTCAGATAAAGATCACCGAGCAAGTATTGCTCGTAGATATGGATCATCTGGTAAACCTAATGATTTGAAAGAGTGGAACTCTGATCGAAGCGCTCAAGATATAAATGAAAGTACTAGAAAAATGCTCTATGCAGATTATGTTGAAGCTGGACAAATGCCAGCAGTTTTAGCAAATAAATTTGGCGGGGTTATATTTCACGAAGCATGTGGTCATCTTTTAGAAACTACACAAATTGAACGAGGTACAAGTCCTTTTGCAGACAAATTGAATAAACAAATAGCTCATGAATCTGTCACTGCAATAGATGAAGGTTTCTCTGATGGTTCATTTGGATCATTATCGATGGATGATGAAGGAATGGCTCCTGAGAAATCAGTTTTAATTGAAAATGGGATTTTAAAAAAATTCCTAAGTGACAGAGCTGGTGAAATGAGAACTGGTCATAAAAGAACAGGTAGTGGTAGAAGACAAAACTATTCTTTTGCAGCAGCAAGTAGAATGAGAAATACTTATATAGATAGTGGTAAGTACAGCCCCAAAGAACTTATATCAAGTATAGAAAATGGTCTTTATTGTAAGTCTATGGGGGGAGGAAGCGTTGGTCCAACTGGTCAATTCAATTTTTCTGTAGAAGAAGGTTATCTCATCAAAAATGGAGAATTAACTAATCCTGTTAAAGGTGCAACTTTAATTGGAGAAGCAAAGGAAATCATGCCTCGAATTTCGATGTGTGCAAATGATCTCGATCTAGCAGCAGGTTTTTGTGGATCTGTTAGCGGAAGTGTAAATGTAACTGTTGGTCAACCTCATATCAAGGTTGATTCCATAACAGTAGGTGGTAGATAATTATGGAAAATTCTATTGATAAGAATTCAATAAATGTCTCTGAATTGCAAGACACTATTAATATATTATCTAAAGAAAGTAATATTAGTAAATGGGATTTAGGTGCATCTTCTAGTGTTGATTTGTCCGTTCAAGTTGATAATGGAGTGGCCAAACAATTAAAGGCTTCACAAAAACATTCCTTAACAATTCGAGTATGGAATTCTGAGGACTCAGTTGGCATAACAAGTACATCAGATATAAGTAAAAATGGACTTAGAAAAGCTTTAAAAGGAGCAAAGGATGCTAGTCAATATGGTAATAAAAATGAATCGCCACAATTTTCAATTTCATGTAAAGAGCCTCTACCTAAATTAGATATAAATATAATAAAAACAGTTGGTATCCAAAAATTATATGAGCTTTTATCCAAAGCTGAATGTCAACTTTTAAATTCAGATAAAAATATCGACTCAGTTCCTTATAATGGTTTAGCTGAATCTAGTCTTGAAAGAATATATTTAAATAGTGATTATTCATTTAGGCAAATGAAAGTCAGTCAAGCAAGTATATATCTTTATTCTAAGGCGCAAGAGAATGATCGTAAACCAAGAAGTTCTGGAGCCATTAGAATTGCTAATGGTGTTAAAGAACTCGATATAAATGGATGTATAAGAGAGGCAAGTTCTAGGACTTTAAGCCATCTTAATTATCAACCAATTGATACTGGAAAATATCTAGTTTGCTTCACTCCAGAGGCATTTTTAGACTTGATTGGAGCATTTAGCAGTATATTTAATGCAAGATCTATTCTTGATGGAATAAGTCTATCAAATAAGGAATCAATTGGTCAGCAATTATCAGTACCAGAACTTTCTATTTATGATTACGCATTACATCCGTCAAATATAGGAACATTTAATTTTGATGGTGAGGGTACACCTAAACAAAAAATAACTCTGGTGGAGAATGGCATTTTAAAAAATCTATTACATTCAGAGGCAACAGCAAGAGAATTTGGAGTTAAACCAACTGGTCATGCTGGATTAGGTTCTAAAGTTTCTGTATCTCCCGATTGGTTTGTTATCAGTAACGAAAGTAAATCTGAAAAAAAAGAGAACTCACTAGACCATATAACTTATGATCAAAAATTTATATTGATAGAAAGCCTTAATGCATTGCATGCAGGAGTTAAGGCCAGTCAAGGTTCATTTTCATTGCCATTTGATGGTTGGATTGTCTCAGGAAGAGAAAAAGTATCAATAGAAGCAGCTACTGTCGCTGGTGATATTAAATCAGTACTAAATAATATTGTTTGCATAGAAAGTAACATCAAAATTACCCACCAAGGTGTTTCACCTCATATATGGGTTAATGAATTATCAATAACAGGCGAAGCGTGAAAATTATCTTTTGGGGTACACCTAAATACGCCGTTCAGTCACTAAATATAATATTCGAGAGTGAACATACTATATTAGCAGTAATTACACAACCAGATAAAAAGAGAGGTAGAGGAAATACTTTATATTCATCACCTGTCAAAACTAGAGCGTTAGAGTTAGGCATAAAAGTTTTTTCTCCAACAAACATAAAAAATGATATTAATATACTTAGTCAACTTCAAGAACTTAATCCAGATATTTATATAGTTGTTGCTTTTGGTCAAATACTGCCAGAGGCAATATTAGAACAACCTATCTATGGTTCTTGGAATGCTCATGCATCACTATTGCCTAAATGGAGAGGAGCAGCGCCAATTCAAAGAAGTATTTTGAATGGAGATAGTAAAACTGGTGTAACTATTATGTATATGGAAAAAGGATTAGATACTGGTCCTATTTTGCTAAAGGAAGAGGTACCTATTAAAAAAAGTGATAATTACAACTCAATAGCAGATAAGCTAAGTAATTTATCAAGTAAACTAATTCTAAAATCTATTCCAATAATTAAAACTGGTGGCAAAAAGACTAAAGAAGAAAGGTTAAAGAATTTATCGGTAAAAGACCAAAGCTTATCTGGTATAGAAACATCTTATGCAGCAACAATTAGTAAAGAAGAACTAAAGATAGATTGGAATTTTGAATCCATTAAAATTCATAGACAAGTAATGGCATTCCATCCCAATGCTTTTACACATTGGAAAAATAAGAGATTAAAGGTATTAGACACAGAAATTTTGGACTTAGATGACTTAAATTCTAATTCTAATCAGAAAGAAATGAATAATTATCATACTTATAAAAATGGAACGATTTTATCGATAAAAAAGAATTTAGCTATTGTAGTTAAAACACTTGATTTTCCAATAATGATAAAAATAGCTCAATTAGAAGGAAAAAAAGTGGTTCAAGGAAATAGCTTAATTCAACAATTAAAACCTCAAATTGGTGAATTATTTATATAAATATAATATAGAATTAACTAGTCTTGATTTCAGAGAAACCCCAAAAAAACAATAAGATCATTAATATAAAGATAATATATTCTGGTATTATTAAAGATTTAAAAATTAGAGTCAGCATTAGTTTAGTTCCTACTATTGCTACCGCAATATAACCAGCATCTTCTAGTTTTGAATATTTATCCAGCAATCTAACAAAAAGTCCGGATGTAAACCTAAGAGCTAAAACTCCTATTAGTGCACCTGTAATAACTAACAGTAACTGATCACTTATAGATATAGCAGCTGTGATACTATCTATAGAGAAGGCTAAATCTGTTATAGAAAGTGCTACAATTACATTAAAGATTGATGAATCATCAGATGATTCATAGTTATTTTCGTTAATTGAATCTGTTTTAGATGTTAATTTCATGAAAGATATTATTAATAGATATATTCCAGCTAAAAGTTTTAAAGGCCAAAATCTAATTAATGCCTCAGCAAATATTATTAAAACTAATCTCAAAATCAATGATATAGAGATTCCTATACTTAAAGCTTTGTCTTGTTGGGATTTATTGCTTAAGGTTCTTGTTATGGAAGCGAGTGCAACTGCATTATCAGCTGATAATACTAATTCTAAAGAAACTATAATAGGTAATAGTGGAAGTAATTCTACCCATCGGTCAATACCGTCTAGAATAGGTGTTAAAGATGTTAAAGAGGCAGAGTCCATTCAAGTTGAAATTTTTAGTTAATTTATGAGGATAGAAATATGAGTAGATATAATATAGAAATATATTTGCATTAAAGCAAAGAAAATGCGTTTTGAATCGAAACTATGCTTTTCTAATGATGTTAAGTCTATCGTAAAAATAGAGGCATGGGAGGATGAAGTTTTATTAGGAAGCGCTTTAGGAGAGAATATAAATGCTGAGATAGCAGAAGATAGAGCTATAAATCGATTTAATGATAGATTTAAGAAAACTTTAATAAGTAACAATATTAATTCTAAAAATCATTTCAACAATACAAGCAAAGTAAATAATAAAGATATTAAAACTAATTGCGAAAACAAAGATGAATTAAATAAGTCTGTTAAAAACGATCAAAAAAAAGACTCCGATGATTACTCCGATGATTGGAGTAAAGAGTTAATTTTAATTCAAAATGAATTAGAGAGGTTAAAATGGGATAGAGATACTGAGAATAAATATATAAAATCTATTCTTGGCTATTCAAATAAAAATAAAATAACAAAATATTCAGATATAAAAACATTAATCGAAAGTTTAAAAAAAATGCCTATTGAAAATGACTATAATTCATTTAATAGAGAAGAGTTGATAGTAAAATCTGATTCAATACTTCTACAGTTACATTGGAATAAAGATAAAGGAAGAGATTTTCTAATAAACAATTTTAATCTTAGTTCTAGACAAGAGTTAAAAGAAGATCAACTTCTTAGATTTATAAATTTACTTGAGAATGAATTAAAAAAACAAAAGCTCAAATATTGATAATTCAAAAATTACTTTAAGTTTGTCATACAATATTCTTGTATAATAAATTTGACAAATATAGGAATATGCAATTAAGCTCTTTACTTAATCAAATTATTAAATCTCCCCTAACTCAGGAACTATTAAATAGAACTGAAAGGCAGGATGATTTAATTCTTAAAGGAACTTCTAGACTTGCAAAAGGTATAATATCTAGTTCTTTAGCCAAAAAGGAAGGTAGACCACTTCTTATAATTACATCAACATTAGAGGAAGCATCAAGATGGTTATCGATTCTAGAATTAATTGGTTGGAGTAAAAGTTATATTTATCCAAGTAGTGAAAGTTCTCCTTATGAATTTTTTGATTCAACAACAGAAATAACTTGGGGTCAGCTACAAGTTTTAAGTGAGTTAATAAATTTAGATGAAAATAATGATATTGCTATAATTACTACAGATAGATCGATGCAGTCTCATTTACCACCTTATAATATTCTAAAGAATAATTTTTTTAAATTTAATATAAATGATGAAATAGATCTCAATGATATAAATATATTATTAACAAAGCTAGGCTACGATAAAAAAAATATTACTGATCAAGAAGGTCAATGGTCTAGGAGAGGGGATATAATTGACATATTTCCTGTAAGTAATGAATTACCAGTCAGATTAGAGTTATTTGGAAATACCATAGAAAAAATTAAAGAGTTTGATCCAATAACTCAAAGATCAATTAATAACATTAAATCACTTAATATCACACCCAAAGGTATAAACCCTTTAATCGCAGAACAGTTAAGAAAAAAGAACGTGGGCCTTCTCTCTACAATAATGCAAAAAGAAGATTTGCAATCATTAAATCAAGGAAAAACTCCAGAAGGAATGAGGAGACTTATATCATATGCTTGGGATAATCCTTCATCTTTAATAGATTTCATCCCAACAAATACTTTTGTAGTTATAGATGAGAAAACACAATGTGTTAATCATGGAAATCAATGGTTTGAACATGCCAATATTTCATACAAGAATATGGTCTCTTTGATGCAATCTAACAATTTAGCTATTTCTATCCAACTACCTTGTAAGCTACACAAAAGTACAGAGGAACTCCTAAACAAATTAAATCAATTCAAACTTATTCAACTTACGGAATTGACAGAAATTAAACAATATCCCAATGGATTTGATATATCTAATAAAAATATTGAAGCATATCCAAATAATTTCAGTGAATTTAGCATCAAAATTAAGGAATATGTTATGAATAGAAATTCGGTTTATTTGTTGTCTGCTCAACCAAGTAGGGCCGTAGCATTATTAGAAGAACATGAATGTCCTTCTAAATTTATACCTAATCCCCAAGACTATAAATCAATAAATAATCTTTTAGAACAAAAAACGCCAATTGCCTTAAAAAATACCAAGGATTCATTTGTAGAAGGTTTTATTCTTCCAGCATGGAAGATTGTATTAATAACAGACAAAGAATTTTTTGGACAATCATCACTTATTAATACAGGTTATATAAGGCGGAGGAGAGGATCATCTTCTAAGAAGATAGATCCCTTTAAAATGCAACCAGGTGATTACGTAGTTCATCGTAATCACGGGATTGGCCAATTTATAAAATTAGAAAAGTTTTCTATTCAAGGTGATAGTAGAGATTATCTTCTTGTAAAATATTTAGATGGTTTACTTAGAGTTGCTGCAGACCAATTAGGAAGTCTTGTTAGATATAGATCTTCTAACACGAATAAACCTAAGATAAATAAGTTAGGTGGTGCTACATGGATAAAAACTAAGGAGAAGGCTGCAAAGAGATTAAGGAAAATTGCTATAGATTTGGTCAAATTATATGCAGAAAGGGAGAAACAAGAAGGATATGCATTCCCTTCAGATGGACCATGGCAAAAAGAGTTAGAAGACTCATTCAGATTTGAAGCCACAGTAGATCAACAAAAAGCTGTTATCGAAGTTAAAACTGATATGGAAAACATTAAGCCTATGGACAGATTAATCTGCGGTGATGTCGGCTTTGGTAAAACAGAAGTAGCTATAAGAGCAATATTTAAGGCTATTACTGCTGGAAAACAAATTGCATTACTAGCTCCTACGACAGTTCTTGCACAACAACATTGGAGAACCATAACTGAACGATTTGCTCCTTATCCAATTAAAGTATCACTATTAAACAGATTTAAAAGTAACAAAGAAAAAATTACTATTGCTAAAGAATTATCTGAAGGAAAGATTGATGCAGTTATAGGTACACATTTACTTTTAAATAAGAAAATTAATTTTAATGATCTTGGGTTACTTGTTATTGATGAAGAGCAGAGATTTGGTGTTCAACAGAAAGAAAAGATTAAAGTGATAAAAAAACAAGTTGATGTATTAACTCTATCAGCTACTCCTATACCACGAACCTTATATATGAGTCTGTCTGGTGTAAGGGAAATGAGTCTCATAAGCACACCACCTCCACTTAGATTACCTATAAAAACTAACCTTTCTAAATTGGACGATGAAGTTATCAGAAGCGCAATCTCACAAGAACTGGATCGTGGAGGACAAATTTTTTATGTAGTTCCTAGAGTCGAAGGTATTGAAAATGTTGCAAGTAAGCTAAAGGTAATGATACCAAATATAAAATTATTGGTTGCTCACGGACAAATGTCTGAGAGTCAGTTAGAGAATTCAATGATTGCCTTTAACGCTGGTGAGTTTGATTTAATGTTGTGTACAACAATTATAGAAAGTGGTTTAGATATTCCTAGAGTAAATACAATATTAATAGAAGACTCACATAGATTTGGCTTATCACAATTGTATCAATTAAGAGGTAGAGTTGGTAGAAGTGGTGTTCAGGCATATGCTTGGTTATTTTATCCGAACAATGAGGCATTAAACGATTCTGCTAGGCAACGATTAAGAGCAATTCAAGAGTTCACAACATTGGGAAGTGGTTATCAATTAGCTATAAGAGACATGGAAATAAGAGGAGTTGGGAATATTTTAGGAGAGGAGCAAAGCGGCCAAATGGAGGTTATTGGTTTTGATTTGTATATGGAACTATTACAAGAAGCACTTGCTGAAATACAAGGTCAAGACATACCAGAGGTAGATGAAACACAAATTGACTTACAAGTAACAGCATTTATACCTGGAGATTGGATAATAGACAATGAAGAGAAGCTAGCTGCATACAGGTCTGCATCAAAATGTAATTCAGACAAAGAATTAATGGAATTAGCTTCAACATGGATAGACAGATATGGAACATTGCCCAAATCTGTAGAAACACTAATTGAAATAATGAAGTTGAAACTTATCTCAAAATCATGTGGTTTTTCAAGAATTAAATTAGTTAAGCCTAATATAGTCTTTGAAACATTAATGGACGAACCTGCTTTTAGACTATTAAGACAAGGTTTACCAACACATCTACAAGGTAGATTAATTTATAAGAAAGAAGATAAAACTTCTTTAGTTATCGCTAGAGGTCTTGGTCTTCAAACAACTGAAAAGCAACTAGAAATTTTAAGTAATTGGTTGATTAGCATGTATAAACAAATTCAAATTAAATAATAACTAATTATTTATCAATTAAGGCTTTTAAACGTTCTCTAAAGTCTCCTTTAGGTATACCTCCTTTTAATTGTCCTAATATTTTAAAATCATTATCTGGGTTATCAACTAATATATAAGTTGGCCATCCCATACCTTCTTTTTTAGGATATAATGTAAGTAATATTTGCCTATACTTTCGATATTGAGGAGCATCCTGAAGTAATACATTAATAAATTCACATCCTAAATCAATAGCAACTTTACTATCATAATGGCTCATTTTATGGCATGTTCCACAATCTTCAGAACTGAATTTTAAAAGAGAAAGAGGCATGAAGCAAGATGTCAAATTCGTATAATAAATCTATCATGAGACACTCAGTTCTTAATATTTTTTGAATTGATTGATATTATAGAAAAGAAAGGATCTGGTTGAAGCGAAAACATAGACAAAATTCTATTAGATATTTCATTAGATTTTATTATTCTGTCTAGAAACCATCCATTTTTTGCAAGCACTTTTGCAATATATTCAATTCTTTGTTCATCTGATGATTCTGTCCAGATTCTTGTTGCCTTAGTCCAGAATGCTCTATTTGAAAAAGAAATAATTAATTTACCACCTTTTTTTGTTATTCTAGATAATTCTTCTGAAATAGCTTCAGGATATTGAAGGTATTGCCATCCAGCAACGATTAAGCAAACGTCGAATGAATTGTCTATAAATGAAAGCTTCTGGTTAATATTTAAATCTTGGAGCCAGTAACTATCTAATATTTTGTTTCTACTTAATTCTTCCTCATTTAATCCATGCCCTATTATCTCTGAGTATTTAATATCCTCTGGAAGATGACATACCCAACTACTCATTAAATCCAATATTTTGCTTTTTGGTTCTATGGTTTCCTTATAAAGTTTTGTCAATTGATACCTGAAATTGGCATCTAAATGATATGAAAACTTAGGAACATCATAAAATACTTTGTCAGGATGATTATCAATCTTCTGTCTTTGATAATCGTTAAGAATAATGTTAACCATTTTTATGATGAAAGAGACGAATCAGATTTAGAAAAAAGCTCGATTTGATAGAAGGATATAAGATTGCCGAGTATTAGAAAAAGTGATGCAATGTATGGTATGTAAATTAAAGTAATATGTTGTATATTTAGATATGAAATAATAAGAAACAAACCATAAGAGGCAGAATAAAATAAAATGATTATATTGAAAATTGAAAATAATAAGATTATTCTTTTATTTAGAGTCGGCAAGGAATTAGGATATCCACGATCTATTTTATAATTTAATGCTATTAAAATTGTTGCTATGATTGATAAACCTATAAATAGCCAAAAAATTGTTGTATCTAAGAGGAATTTAATTAACGTCAAGCACGATAGAAAAATAGTTATTGAGATTACGATTTTGGAATAAGGTTTGGTTACTTTATCCATATATTTTTTAATGTATACAATTTATAAAGTAAAAAGAAATAAATTTTGTATATATCATTTATTTTGGTATTTGTTTCTTTTAGTTTTGTTAGATAGACGTTTGATAAGAATGAGAATACGACTAATAGATCCAATAATAAGAATCAAACAAGAGATTAATAGTAAAAGTATAATAACAACAGCTCCAATATTTATTAATGATTCAAAAAGTAAAACTACACCTTTGGATAAATCAATCCAGGTATCAGAGATAAATTGAACAAATACAAATTTACCGGGTAGAGTATTTATAAAAATTGAAAGGTTTAAACCTACAAAAAGCATTATAACGATTTCCAGTAATAGCCTAACATTACTTTTACGTTTTTTTCGTTGTTTTTTAAAGATTGGTTTAAATTTTTCTTTAGAGTTCATCATTATAATTAATAAATTTATTTATAGGTATTATTATATTCAGTCTCAATCTTTCCATATTCATTATTATCAAATTCAATTGGTATTGGTATCAAGAGAAATAAACTAGAAAACATTATCAAAAGTGAACCTGCAATAAATGGAGGTAAAATATTATTGAAGTTAAAATAAAGAAGGG
>CETG01190230.1_pt1 | contig 13889 bp, 11 predicted proteins | sample 361471 | NCBI WGS metagenome assembly CETG01 (sample SAMEA2622696, study PRJEB7988) | marine metagenome | isolation source: saline water (ENVO:00002010), including | reverse complement strand
AAATAGTTTTTCTTTTAACCAAACTTGCATTGCAGCAATAAATGATCGTCCCCCCCTTGGAGCAACAGCAAGATAGGTTTCCAATAAACGCTCAAAGGTTAGAAGTGGTTTCTCGTAGTAAATGAGGTATTCAATATCCTTTAAATCAATATTTTGACACTGAAGGCAATAACGAATTGCATTTACAGGGAACCTAGAATCGTGTTTTTTTCTGGAAAATCGTTCTTCTTGGACTGCTGCAACTATTTCTCCATCACGAAGCAATGCCGCTGCACTATCGTGATAAAAACAAGAAATTCCAAGTATGAATTTATTTAAGTACATAAATCTTGTATAAAGACCAATGTGAATTCATGTCCTAATTATAATGAAATGATACTCTCTTTTGGCCAGTTTTAGGACAATAAAGAATGGCAATGATATTCTCATAAAACTATAAATAGATTTAGCTCACAAATCCTTACTATCAGAAACCCTCTGTGAAGCATGACCTAACAAATCACTATTATAAGAGACTTATATATCTAACAGGTTCAAAGGTATTAGCCTAGAGTTTTTTGTAAGGACCCAACACTATAAAAAGTCATCTTACTTTTCAAAAAGGCTTGTCAAACGATCCAAAAGCTGCCTATAGAATTTCTCTCCACTAAGAAAAATAGGTTGGATTAATAATTAAACTTTTATTACTTGCTTTTTGATTTCTGGATTTCCTGGATGAGCATTAGACCTTGGGTAGAAAATCCTCCTTAAAAATAGCTAAATTCACTAAAGAACTTTGCAAAATCTCTAGTTTTTGCCATCTTAAAAATAGATCCATCAAAAATTGCTTATGACTTCAACATTAAGCAAAAGAAAATACCAATGCAGAGATTGCATATATGCTTATGACCCAAAAGCAGGAGATCCTTCTCAAGGAATCCCTCCTGGCACTGCTTTTGAAGACTTGCCAGATTCATGGCTATGCCCTGTTTGCAACGTAACCAAGAGAAGATTCAAGCCTTTTCGCTAAGATTCCATGACATAAAAAACATCTAACTACTTGCTACTTAACGACATCTCACTCTGGAGACCTCAAAGATAGAAAAGGTTGACAGAATTAGATCCATTTCATTTACACAGTATTCCAAGACAAAATAGACCCATAAGAACATTGCCAAAAAAAGACCTCAAATTATTCCTTCAAAAAATCCAAGAGGACAAAAACCTTCTTAATAAAGTAAAGTTTGTTGCAACTGCAAATGAGATTGCTGAAATTGCTGCAACGTTTGGATATCAATTTTCAGGAGAAGAACTAAAGTCAATTTCAAAAGAAAACATTCCTGGAGTCAAAGTAAATACTCAAGACACCTCTCCCTCTTATAGTTTTGGAGAAAGTGGAAACTAAATTATTTTGATAAAAACCACTAACTTAAAGAAGCGATCTAAGAAGGCAATTACCAATCGTGCAAAAAATCAATAATTTAGAGAGAATGAACTAGATCTCAATAATCATCCAAAATCTTTATGGATAAGAAAGGTGCAAAAGGTTATTGGATTTCTACTGCAACAGTAGTTAATCCAGATTTATTCTCTGAATATGTCGCAAAAGTTGACCACTGGCTTAAAGAAATTGGTGGAGAAGTATTTGCAAAGGACACAGATCCACAAGGGAAAGAAAGGACAGAGGGCGCAAATTTAGCAGTTATTTGTGAGTTCCCTTCTATGAGGGAAGCAGTCGAAGCTTATAACTCAGACGAATATCAAGAGTTTTCGAAAATTCGCAAAGCTGCCACAAAACATACAACTTTCACCATCATGGAAGGTATGGACGAGGCAACGAAACTAAAACGTGCCATGGGACTCTAAGGATTCTTCTTCTCATTCTTCATGGATTTAGGATTTAAGCGAGAAGATTAAACCAATAAGGCCTTAATTATTCAAACCTTATTATCATTTTTTCAATTGAATAGATAACTTCAGTTTTTGTCTTCAGCAAGAGGTAAGAACATTGCCATTCCTATATAGACGAAAAAAAGAAGCCAAAGAGAACAAGCAGTAACTACGAAGATCATTCTCCAAATCAAAGCTGAACCTGTACCAAATGCCTCTAGGCCTTTACAAACTCCAAAAAGGATTTTGTCTTTATTTACTAAAGCAAGCTTTGTCATCTTATTAACCTTTAATTGCAATAGGTTTATCCTTCTTGAGGGAAAAAGAAGTGCAAATCCGAACTAGTCATACCTAGTACTGCGTCATGGGATCTCAAGGCAATCAACCGATACCCCCATATAGAAATCATCTCAGCTAAAAACTAGTAGATAGAGACTAAGCATTAGCTTCGGGAACTAAATTCTATAGAGTTAAAAGATCATGCATATTAAATGGAGCTCCAGAACTCAGATAAAAAGAGAGAAGGTAAAAAGAGTAAGAAAAACTATGAAAATGGAATTGAAATGTCACAAAAGATCCATATTGGAAAGGCAAGAGGTAATTTAGAAATAAAGCGTAAATCTTGACGGTAATTGCTCTAGAATAGAGTTAATTAAGTCTTGCGAACGCATTAATTTATCTGGAAAGACGAAATGATTAAACAATTAGATATATTATTATATAAGATAGTCGACCAACTAAAAGGTTATAGAGTAATTAAGTTGCCATATAAGTTTTATAACTTAGTAGCAGTAATTACAGCAAGACAAATTGGATTACAGGATAATTTTTTTGTTAATAGACTTCTTACTAATGAAGAAAAGACTAATATCTTAATTTCTACTGAAAAGCGAATAACCAGTAGAACAGGAAGGACAGTTCCTCCAAAAATAGTTGCAGATCTATCTGGCGAAATGATCGAAGAACTGCTAGCAGTACTGCCACCTATTAATAGATTTCATTTAAATGATTTTTATTACAGGCTAGTTCGAAATGAACGTGATTCTAAAATATCTGTAGTTCATAGAGATTGTTATTTTCATGAAATTACACCAGGTTGGGAATTTGGATCTGATGAAATAAATGTAAAGTTATGGATACCTCTCTTTTGTCCATCTAATAAGGCGATAGGAGTTCGAACAGGCTCTCATTTAGATGAGAACATAAATGATGCCAAAATAAAGAGAGTAAAAGATATAGTGGAGTTTGAAAGTCCTCATTGTAGAGAAATTTTAGAACCAGTTTTAGTTAAGGAAGGCGAAGGGCTTTTGTTCCCAAGTTCATTAATACATGGTTCTTTACCCTATGAACAATTGGATGAAATCAGATGCAGTGTGGAATTAACATTAGTTTTCAAGGTAAATAAAGATTAGTCTTGGATTATTATAATTAAAATCTATTCGTTAAACATATAGCTGAATTGTAATAGAGATATGAACTTTATATCATTTTTTATAAATTTTTCTATTATCAAGAAAAGTATTAAAAGTAAGAAATAACTTTAGAGGATATTATAGCTAGTTGAAACTCCTTTTAATATCATTCAATAGTAATTTGGCTGTAATTATACTGATTCAGTTATCAATTTTAATTCTTATTATCCCCCTCATATAGTTACTATTTGATATTATTTACCGACATTTAAGTACTCAAGTTTTTGATTTTGAAAAGGGCCCATTGTAGTTTCTACAAAGCTGAATTTATTAGTTAATGGGAATAAAGTATGGAATCGCTTATTGTTATTCAACAAAGTGTCTCCGCTTACAAGCTTAGTATTTGTTATTTCAACTCCTTTATCAGAATACTCCTTATAAATGCAGCTCCCATCTATTATAGTATAGCTTTCATCTTTCCATGAATGCCTATGAGGAGGATAGATAAACCTATTACGTACGATTATTATCATTGTCATAAGAGCACTCATTTCATCTTTATGTAAACAACATCTTGCTATATTTAGCATGTCTTTTTCTGCTTCCAAATAGAGGTATTTAATCAACTCTTTATTACAACTCGCAATATTACTATTTAAATAATAAACACCTTCTTTCATTTTAATGGTATGGTTCATTGACTTAAATTAAAATTCAGGGTGCATTGAATTAATTATTTTTGGGATAGGCATATTATTTATTTCGCAATAATTTCTAATGTTACATGAAATTGAATCAATAAATCTCCAAGCAAATACAATAATAATATCTTCGCTTTTGAAAATAATATTCTCTAGAGCTTTCACTTGAACACCATAAGAGGGTGACCACAAATTTTGTCTTTTCTTATTATCATCAAAAATGCATTCTATTTTTTTGAATAGTCCATGTTGAGCCTGTGTGACTGAAGCAGTTGCACAAGCACCATAGCCATAAACCTTAGAGGAAGATGAAAGGCTAGAGTCAATTTTCTGATATGATTCCAGACATTTCATATAAGATAATTTAATCTTATCAAAGAGAATAATATCCTGATTGAGTGAATCTAGACATATAGAGTTATCCTTCTTATCAGATTTATAATTAGATACATTTTTTTTTGCAATAACTCTTATAGAACCACCTTTTGTATTTATTGGTATAATTTTGATTACAGATAAATTAGATTTTTCTAAAAGAGTTTTTATTGATCTTTTCGTATAGTAATAGAGATGCTCATGATATATATAATCCCAGGCTCCAATTGAAACCATTTGTTCGAAATCACTTACTTCTATTACAAACAGGCCAGTATCTGTCAATAGCTCATGTACTTTATTTGTAACTTCTCCGATATTAGGGATATGAGCAAATGAATTTGTTGCGGTTATAAGGTCATATGGACCAGAACTCTGAGTTAATTTTCCAGGGAAATATTCTGGGAATAATTTAAATTTAGTAATCTGTGTTGATTTTGATACTGGAGATGGATCTGTACCATAAAGTTGATGATTTGGGAACTTACCAGCTATTTTTGAAAGTAATAGTCCATCATTACATCCGATATCTAAAACTTTTAATATTTTATTTGCAAAGTTTAAATGTCCTGAAATATCATTCACTAATTCCATAAAATTACTCTCCATATCAGGAGATGATGATGATTCATAGATATAAGTTTCATAAAATTCCTGTGGAGGCGGAGAGTGTTTTATCTGTATTAAATTGCAATATCTACATATATATATTCCTAGAGGAAATCTCTTTAAAGCAAGTGATTCAGATTTAGATGTTTGAAATAAATCAACTGCTGGTATTGAAGACAAATCAAAAGATTTGAAATCAGAAGATTCTTCAATATCTTTATTTTGGCATGAATTACAAATAACTTTCATAATGAATTAGTAGCGTAGAAAACCTTTTAAGGCATTAAATTGTATCCATTATATGCTGCTTCCAAAAATTAGGAATCCTATGGGATGGGGGTAGTATACTATAAACATTCTCTTTTCTTAGATTAATTCTTCTAAGAACACTCTCTTCTGATTCAGTATTAGTCGCCATAAGAATTATAGAATCCTTATTGATTTCAGTTGAATTTATTATATGTTTATGCGATAAGGGAGTAAACTTACCTGATTTGGTCTTAGAGTCGTCTACAAAGCACTTTAAATATGATTTTATATCAAGCATATTTACGAAATTACAACCTCTACAGCCAGCTCCGAAAACCAATATTTCTTTCCCTGATTCCAATTGATCTTGCATGAATCTGTGGACCTTTGATTTAAAACTAGAAAAATTACTTATATATATACTCCTCTCTTTAATATCATAGTCTTGAAAAGTATTGATACTATAATCACTAATCTTTTGGCAATAAATTATTATTGCTTTACCCGAAAAAAGGATACTGTCATGATGAAATATGAATAATCCATGCTTTGCTAAGAGTTGTTTTAGAGTATTAATTGTAAAGTAATTCACGTGTTCTTCCCAGAATGTATAGTCTGACAGTTCATAGTTCATAGAATGGTCAGGGACCTCAATGATAAGAATTCCATCTTTCTTTAAAGCTATATTTATACCTTGCAGGAAGTCATCTAGTTCACAAATATGCTCTAATACTTGCCTTGTAATAACTAGATCATATTTATTTTGTATTTCTTTTCTTTGAGCAAAAACTGATGAGAAAAAGACTTTTTCTACATCAAATCCTTTTTCTTTAGTTACATTATAAGCATCATTTGTAGGCTCTATTCCTTTTAAATTCTTGAAACCATTATTTTTCAATGTGTCAAGGAATGTTCCATCATTGCAGCCAATCTCAAGTAAGTTCAACCTATTACATTCTTCTCCTCTGAAGGTCTTTAACCTAGAAAGAATTAATTCTTGATGAGGTTGTTTTTTTTGTGAGGAAAGTGTTATATAGTTTTCATAAAGAATGTTTTTATTTCTAAAGTAATCCTTGCAGAAGAGAAAACCACAATTTAAGCATTCATAAAGTACAAAATCATTTTTGTAATATTGCCTATTTTTATTGTCAGTCAAAAAATTATGAACTATTGGTTGTTCTTTAAACTCAAAAGCCTTTTTGATTTTCTCACTCTTGCATAATCTACAGAGATTTAAGTCTGAATTTTTCATAACTCAGTAATTGAAGACCAGTGTCAACTCTTCAATCCATCTTACTTCATCAAGTTTTGGAGCTCTAGCCATGCATGCAAAAATGGATTCGAAAGGCCAAGACCTTCAATGACAGTATTTATTGCCTTTCTCAGACGGACTCAGAAATATATCTCACTTAAGGTGCTTTTAATAAGAGATCTGGCTGACTTAGGTCTTATTGCGGACTAAGTCAGATACCTTCTGTTTATTATTAGTAGTTAAACAAGGTTTCAATCAACTAAATTAAACATCATCCCTCAGTCGAGAACAATCTTTATATCTAGACTGTTCAAAGAAAGCTATTTTGAGCAAGATCCAACACCATCTCAGAGTGTAACTATGGCTAAGGGGGAAAGTGCACTTGAGACAATTACAACGATTATAAAGATTGAAACCCTACCATCACAGGAATTATGAAGCATCTCGCTTCTCTCGAAGTTGTTAGATCAATCTTAAACACCACACCATTATCTGATGCTGACCATTTAAGAAGCATGCTCCCTAATGGCTATTTGTTTTAATTAGCGATTAAATACAGACCTTATTCACCCAATCAAATTCCCTGAATCCCTTTGCAATGAATAATATTTCCAGGTCGCTAAGGGAAATTCATCTTTGTGATGAAAACAGATTCAGCTAAAAATCAAATAAGCGTAAAAACAGAAGTCTATTAAATAAATCCCCTCTTCTATTGCCATCATTAGCAGTAATAGATATATATAGGTAACTATTTATAATTTGCAATGTCTACTCTAATAATGCTATCTTTCCTTGGAATAATCATTGGTATAACTGGATGGACAATAACAACTTACTTAGTCAAAAAAGACTCTAAGAAGTTCATTAAGGAAGAACTCACAAACCTTTTTGATAGTTGCAAGATGGTTTTCTTTTCGATTAATAGTCTGATAAGGATACTAGCAAAGTATTCATTCTCTTCTGATTCAGTTGACGAATCTCCTTTTGAGTCATCTAAATTGGATCAGAAGCCATTAGAAGTTATTGATCCAATTGAAGCAGTTGAAACAACGGGGACAATTCCCGCAATCGAAAAAGTTGAAGAGGACACTGTACTTTCTTCATTCAGTCCAGAACTGATCGAAGTGATTACTGAAGAAGAAGAAAAAGTTGCATGAGGTATGTTACCTAAGTAAGTTTTCAGGAAACTACTCATAATTACTTTTTAAAAGTTAAACTTGTTCCATACTCAAGTTTCTCAGAGAATTAGTAATTACACCTAAAGGCACGCAAAATAGAATTAATACATTGAAATGAATAAAACCAACTAGTTGATCAGGAATCAATGTACAGTCCAAATCAATTGTAAAAGCAAGTCATATCAGATCATTAGTTGCAATCCCGTCAAAAATAGCTGAAAGAAAAACATATAAGGAAACTTCTTGATTAAGGTTAATAAAATATCATGCTAAGAGAGTAAATAATTCACTCCTATATACAGGAACTTTATGAACTACTGTGCTTACTTATTATTCCCAGGATAAGTAAAAAATATGTTGGTATAAGAGAATATTGAATTTATTATTAGATGATAAAAATCATTGCGGTTAATTTTAAGATATGCTTTTCAAGAGAAATACAGATTAGCTACAATTAGAAAGATCTGTGGTTGTACTACTTATTTGAATTCATAGGTTTATAATAAATGATTCTTTAAGCTAAATGCAGAAAAGGTTAAATGTGAATTTCCTTATAAGTATATAGAAACATAATACATTCAAAACTCCAAAATCAAAAACTGTCTATAATTTAGAGGGCTGAATAAATAAATCACAGGGTAAATATAGTAGAATAAATATCGAAGGGGAGTAAAAATTTTTGACAAAAGTAAAAAAAGACGTTAAAGATGAGTTTGGAATAAAATTCTTGCTAAAAACATCTGCAGTTTAATGAGAATTTCTAATTCACATTTATTCTTATGGTAAATAAAAAAATTAATCCATCTATATTTCCATTCATCTTGATTCCTATGATTTACTTTGGAATGATTAAGATACCAAAGACTTTATCGATAAATAATAATAGAATCAAAGAGGTAGAAAAGATCAAGTATAGATTAATTAATAATAAAAGATTTCAAGGAACACTTAATCCAAAAGAAAACATTGAAAATAAAAAGTATTGGCATACTATTAATAATTCAAAAATAAGTCCAAAAACAATGATTTATAATACTCTTAATTTCACGAATGGTCTGGTAAAAAATGGAATAAAAGGTGAAGGTCCTAATATTACATATGAATACAAAATTAAAATGCTTTCAAGTATGAGTGGTAAAGATTTATTAACAACGAATATAGAGAGTAGTAATGCTACAGATAGCTCATTAAACTTGGATCTTCAGGGGATTAAAGGTACGGATTTCCAAATTACAAGCTTATATTATAAATTTCCTATATACGAAAATTTAATGATAACTTTGGGGCCAAAATTATATGGATATGAAGGATTAGCTGGAAAGTCAACTGCTTACAATGAAAGGATAGCTATACTTGATGGAACAAATTTCACAACTAATTCAGGAAATAGTGCTGCTTTGTCAATGTCTTATATAAATACTTATGGATTGAATTATACCTTAAAGGTTTCAGCATTAAATGCAAATGAGGGAATATTCAAAAGTGAGAATGAGAAAAGTGTGATAAGCCAAATAGGATTTACAAGTGAGCTATTTGGGGGCACAATTACATACAATGAAAGAGATTCGTTTGAAGCTATTGGTATAAGTATTTATATAATCCCTGAAAATGTACCATCTTTTAATATCTCCTTAGAATACAAAGAGACTGAAGAAGAAAATACAGTTAAGAACTGGCTGTTTGCCATTGGTAATAATGGAATTTTCGGAGAATGGGGAGCTGGAATTGGAACATACGACGACAATGAAAATATAGCTTACGAGAGTTGGTACATTTACAAAATAACAGATAAAGTATCTATTACTCCCATTTTATTTCTTAGAAAGGAGGGAAATTATAACAATCAAAAAGATGAGCTAGGTTTAGCAGTCAATGCCAGCTTCAGATACTAAGAATTACAATTATACAATTTCTTTGGCTAAGAAATTTAATTATATCTAAATTTATCCATATAAATTAATTATGTAAATGGCTGTTGAAATATTATAACTAGCTTTAAGTCCAAGGAATTTTGAAAGTTGGACTTATTGATTACTAGAAAAAGCCTAAATGAATTCATAATTAATTGATTACGAACAATGGCATTTTCATTCAAAAGAAAAAGGATAGAATGAGTACAGTTTTTATTGACTGCAATAAAATGCGAATAGGAAATCATTAATGAATATGTTCCAGATACTCCGAAACAGAAAAATAGCTATAGCTATTGCTCTCATAATAATTATCCCAGCCTACAATAGGCTTTCAGCATTTGATATAGATATCAAAGAAATTTCAAAAAATATTAATTACAAAATTCTAATACCTAGTATTGATATTGATCTAAAAAATAAATTAAAGAAATATCTAATTCCATATAGACAGATTGATATACTCGAAAAGGATTTAAATCGTTATTTAGTAGCAGGTGATAGGATAATTCCACTGGTTTTTGACAATGATATAAAAATAAGAAATTCACAAGTTAATTTAAGATTTGAGCTATCTGACAAGAGAAAATACTTTAGTAAATCAAATTTAATTTACAAAAGATTTAAACCAACAGGCAAGGATATTTTACTTAGAGGAATAAATAAACCTGTGCCCGCAAGTTCATACCTAGAAACATATGATGATAAGTTATTTATACTGTCTTCAGTTGGTGTTTTGGGCTATAGCAATTATACAGAAAAAAAGGAAATAAATTTCACTCAAATCAAAACAAATATTGGCAGTTACCTGGACAACGAAAGAGTTAGAGTAAACAACAAGTTATCTATCAAGGACCTTCTTATAGATAAGAATAAAGCATATATTTCATATACAAGAGAAGTTAAAAATAATTGCTGGAATATTAGTGTGGTTTACTCAAATTTAAATTACAAAGAAATGAATTTCATGCCTCTATTTATGCCAAGTGAATGTGTAGATAAATCAAAGCTTAATGAATTTAATGCTCACCAATCAGGAGGTAGAATAATAAAATTAAATACTGAAAATATAATTATTTCTACAGGAGACTTCAGGAATAGAAGTTTAAGCCAAGACGAAAAAAGTGTTCTAGGAAAGTTAATCAAAATAAATATTAAAAACAAAAATTATTCAATTATCAGCAAAGGACACAGGAACATTCAGGGTTTATATTACAACAAAATGAAAAATTACATAGTAGCAACAGAGCATGGTCCCAAAGGAGGTGATGAGATAAATATTATTGATCTGAATATTGACAATATACCTAATTTTGGTTGGCCAATTTCTTCATATGGAGAACATTACTCATATGATGCTGAAAAGTATAAGAAATATCCTCTTTATAAATCTCACAAGGATTATGGATTTATCGAACCTATAAAATATTTCATCCCAAGCATAGGTATATCTGAAATAGCAATGATAAAGAATAATGGTAAATACATTGTATCATCACTTATAGATAGTTCTTTGTACTTTATCAATATAGGTAATGATAACAAGATTAAATCATTTAATCGAATATATATAGGTGAGCGTATTAGAGATATAACTCTATTAAATAATACATTATTTTTATATCTTGAGGATTCTGGTTCAATAGGTGTGATAAATATAAAATGATTATCGCTATTATATAGATAGAATGGAAAGCCAAAATCTATAAAGTTTAAACTCTTTTATATAATAATGAGGTCAATAATGGCATAAGAGTAATCTATAGATTAGAATGATTATATTATATATTACAATTATCCAGTGGGTACAGAGAATTCCGGAGGTTATTTAAGAAGTAAAGGTATTAGCCTTTCATATAATTATCTACTACTCTTAATATCTATCTTGCTATGTACAGTATCAGTTTTATCTATATTTCAGAGCTTAATAACAAAAAACTATAATAATGATCTGGATCAATTTATGTACTTTGGTCAGAGACTACTAGAAGGTGAAATTGCCTATATTAGAGAATATGATGATAAGTCAATTGTATTAAGTGCAATTTTCTCGTTACCAGCAGCTTTTAAAAGCATAAAACTGTGGACATCAATCTCAATATTAGTATCTCTAATAGCCACATACAGAATATTCAAAGAATTGAAAATTTACATTAGGTGTCAAACTCAGTTTAGTGTTAATACAAGCGGTTATTTATCTATGCTTGGATCATCCTTGTTTCTATTTACATTAGCAACTACTCCTTATAACTTTAATCAAGTAAATAACTTTTCTGCGAGTTTAATAGCATTGATAATATCATATTACTTAAATCAAAATACAAAGTCAAACTCCTATAAATTGACATTTATAGCGTTTTCATTAATAGGTGCAATAGCTATATCAATAAGGCCTTATTTAATCTTACCTGTCTCTCTAATAGGGTCTTGGATAGGCTTAAGAACGTATTTAACAGTTGGTATTAATCCCAAAATAATGAACTTTGATAATGGTCTAAAATCAATATTAACATGTACTTTAAAATGGAATAGCCTTCTAGCAACATGGCTCTTTATCTTAAATGTTCTCCCATATATTCTATTAAATAAATTCAAAGACCTTATAGCAGGACTAAATATTATGTCTATAGAGTATGTTTCAGAATCATCATCACAAACAATAGTCACACAAATACTGACGGCTCATAAATCCCCTTTACTTTTTGTTTTATTAATAGCAAGCTTGATTATAGGAATAAAATTTATTATAGGAAACATTTTCAAGGTTATTAACCAATTATTTAAAAATAATTTATACCCAAATATTTTCAGTATTGTTTATATTGACTATTTATTTCTAGCAGTTGTTTTCCCTATATCACTTGAGTACATGTTCCTGAGGCGTCATTTCTTTGATCATTATTTCTCTTTATTTAGTCCATTCACATGTATTGCAATTTCTTTACTTCTTGCGTACATTATGAAAGTTCACCAAAATATAAAACTAGATACATTTCACTTCAAAAATAATAATTTAGTTATAATTTTAATGCTTTGTACCATAGGGTTATGTTTTGCATTTTCCGCTAGTGAACTGAAAGAAAATTTGATTGGTGACGTTAAGAGTAGTATTACTAACAGATACTCAAAACAGGAGATGCTAAAAGATATTGAAAGCATTGTTAATACTAGAATACCAAGATATTCATTCCTAGTAACTCAAAATAATTTAGCTCATTGGAAACTTAATGAATCTCGTCATGGTTTTCCTCATGCTGCTGTTTTTGGCCGTATATCAAGAAAGAGTAAATCTTTCCAAGAAATCTATAAAATAAAGACTTTAAATGATAGTTCGTTCTTAATGCCTAAAACCGAAGAGATGTGCTCTACACTATTAATTAATGCACCTGAAATAACATTTGTCCCTCCAGATTCTAGCGAACAAAGATGCCTAGATAAATATCCACGAGAGTTTATAAAAGTTAAAGCCAAAAATAAAAATATAACATCCTATAAGAGGAGGGATGCAAAATAAACAATTAGGATTCAACGATTTATTTTACATAGAATAAGAATATACACTTAGTCCAAGTTATTAGTCTTATTAACATATAATTTGTTGATATTACCTAACTCCTGATACTTAGAATCAGTATTAATATCCCATAAGTTAGGTTTGTGACCATCAGAAATAGATTCAGCACAGATTATTCCCATAAGAAGAGAATGATCTTGATTATTATATTTAAATGATCCGTAACGTCCAATAGGAACTAATCCAACTATCTCATCAAGAAATCTAGAAACTATAGAGAGATTATCCTGATAACCTCTCTCATAAATAGGATAACAGTTTGGAATCCTAATCATTCTTCCAGCTAGAACCTTACTATCTTTCATAAGACCTACTGCATATATCTCTCTTTTAGCTATTTCAATTAATTCATTTTCAGGTTTCGACCAAATTTCATCCTCCTTAAAGCACCAATACTCTAAACATAAAACTGAAGTTCCGTCTTTTGGGTTTGCTTCTTTTGACCAATTACTAAAGTTAGTTACTCTACCATGCAGTACATTAGAATCATGAATATATAGCCATTGATCTGGGAAGAGATTATCAGAATCAATATGTAAATATACTAAAATTGTATTTCTAAATTTTAACTTTGAAGATGCTTTTTTTATATTGGAGGGTACCTCATTCATACCCTGGATAAGACTGGTTATAGGCATACTTGAAACTATCCATTCAGCGCTAATAACTTCACCATTAATTAACTCTACTCCTATAACTTTCTTGTTTTCTACAAGGACTTTCTTTACTTTGGAATTAATCCTTATTTGATTTTTAGTAA
>CETG01114525.1_pt1 | contig 13896 bp, 7 predicted proteins | sample 361471 | NCBI WGS metagenome assembly CETG01 (sample SAMEA2622696, study PRJEB7988) | marine metagenome | isolation source: saline water (ENVO:00002010), including | reverse complement strand
GAAGTAGAATTATAATAAATCTGGTGTAGCGAAGGTGCTCTAAAGCCTGTATTCACCGCTGCTCTTAAATTTATATTATCAGTAAGTTTATATCGGGAAGCTACTTTAAAATTTAAGGTAGATCCAAAATCTGAATAGTTTTCGAATCTTCCGGCAAAGGTGAGTAGCAAGTCTTTAGTTACATCGGCTTCAAAATCGGCATAGGCCGCTACACTATTTCGCTGTCTGGAGATAGCATTATCAGGACTAAAACCGGGAAAAACCTGTGCTCCTCCTGCTCTGGCATTTCCGAAGAAATCTGTAGTAGGTTGCTGGCTGGCATTGGTGATAACAGTGCCGTCCGCAGTATATTGCGCATAAGATTTTTCTTCCCCGGCAATGATATTATAATTTTCCAGGCGATACTCACCGCCAAAAGCAACATTAAAGCCTTCGAACAATTGTGGAAAAAACTGCGAAACATCAAGATTGGTCGTATTTTGAGAAAAAGAAAATCCGCCGGCATCAAAACTGGTAGGACTGGTACCTTCTAAAGAAGCATTAGAGGTATTGTCTATAAAATACATAAACTCATTTTCTCCCCAGGTATTACTAAAATCGACATCCCAATCGCCTACTTTACCACGTATTCCGGCAGCAAAAGATTTGTCACTGATTTTAGAGTTTATTTCTGGTAAAAACCCGTTGATATAATATGGGGTATAGGTACGGCTTTGATTGGGTAATCTATAAAATCCTGCCGCATTTCCTTTTCTGGAGCTTAGCCCACTAAACGCATAAAGCTCGGTTCCATTATCATCTAACGGTAGGGCAAAATTAGCGAATAAACGACCGCCACGTAAAGCAGACTGCCCTACTCTCATATTAAAATCAGATCGGTTTAAACCTCTTGCAGCCAATTCCTCTTCAGTTACATTTCTCCCTAACAGGTTTTGTAAGGTAGCCCGATCGTTCGCCTGAGCTATTTCATTTTTAAAATCAGCAGAAAAATAATCCACCTCTTGTGCATAATTCTGAATTTGCTGATTGGATAAACTGCTAAGATCTGCATTATCCTGATAGGCCTGCCACTCTACCGCATTATAAGCATTAAATATACTTCCTTCCCAGGCTTTCATGCGGTTATAAGCATCACGGTAATCAAAATCTCCTGAAAAGTTTATAAAACCACCTTTATCTCCTAACGGAATACCATAACTAGCGGCGACATTGATACTTTCACCATCCATACCGCCGGTTTGCTCATTGGCATTTCTGGATACATTAGCCCCGGTGGTTACATTAATATTAAGCGTATTCACCTCATCTTTCAAAACCACATTTATTACGCCGGCAATCGCATCAGATCCATACTGGGCAGCGGCTCCATCTCTTAGTACTTCAATTCTCTTGATTGCCGCAGCAGGTATTGCATTTAAATCGGTACCTACACTCCCTCTACCAAAAGTTCCGTTTACATTAATCAGGGAAGAGGTATGGCGACGTTTCCCATTAATCAATACCAAAACCTGATCGGGCCCTAAGCCTCGCAACGAAGCGGGATCGATATGGTCTGTTCCATCTGATAAAGATTGGGTTGTAGAGGTAAACGAGGGGGCTACATAATTAAGAATCTGGTTAACATTTACCTGGGGTACCGAGACCTGTAGCTCTTCTACATCCAAAACATCTACGGGTACGGCAGACTCGGTCACCGTCCTACTTCGATTCCTCGAACCTACCAGCACCACTTCTTCCAGGTTTGTACCGCTTACCAACTGCACGTTGATAGTGGTGGTGGTAATTTCTACCTCCTTTTTTTCGAAACCTACGAAGGTAAAAACAAGTGTTTGCCCTAATTCAGCTTTAATATTGAAATTTCCGTCGAAATCGGTAACCGTTCCGGTTTGTGTTCCTTTAAGCTGGATGGTCACTCCTGGTAAGGCTTGTGCATTCTCATCGGTGACATTTCCGGTAATACTTTCCTGTTGTGCGCTTAAGCTTAAACTTATTAGCAGGAAAAACAGGGTAAAAATTCTATTCATAGCGTTTTTGGTTTAGTAAATTACCTTAGGGCAACCCCAAAGGCATTTGTTTAGAAAATTATTTTTATTTCGAGGCATCTCGATTATCGAGTAGATCAATCAGAAACCTAGAGGAATTAAACCCTCAATGAGGGATTAAAAACCGATAGCGGTATCATCACCTCTAGGGTCGGCCCCTCCTTCTAAATTACCGTTGGGTAATACTTTTATCGCATCTACTTTACCGATAATCCTAGATTCTTTTTGATTAATTTTATATCCTTTTTGCTGCAGTTCTTGTATGGTCTCTTTTGCAAATCCTTCAGGCTCCATCATAATTTCGTCTGGCAACCACTGATGGTGAAAGCGTTTAGCTGAAACGGACTCCTGCATCGATAAATCGAACTCGGCAACATTTAAAAAGGTTTGTAACACTGAAGTAATAATGGTAGAACCTCCCGGAGATCCTACTACCATCCATAATTTCCCGTTTTTTTCAATAATTGTGGGTGTCATCGAACTCAGCATTCGTTTTTCCGGTTCAATCGCATTAGCTTCAGCTCCTACCAATCCAAACATATTAGGGACTCCTGGTTTTAGGCTGAAATCATTCATTTCATTATTCATAAAAAAGCCTAATTCAGGAATATATAATTTTGACCCATAGGCTCCGTTTAAAGTAGTAGTTACAGAAACAGCATTGCCCATCGCATCTACAATCGAATAATGGGTTGTTTCATTACTCTCATAACCGCTAATGGTACCATGTGTTATTGTTGAAGACGGCGTTGCCTGCTCAAAACTGAAATCCGACATTCTATCACTTAAATAAGCATCGGCTAATAAACTGTCCTGCGGTACATCATAAAAATCGGAATCTCCAAGGTAAAAACTCCTGTCGGCGTAGGCCCGGCGTTCTGCTTCGGTTAATACCTGTATGTATTTTGCCGAATTTGGTTGATATCCGGCTAATGGATAAGGCTCGATCATTTTTAAAATTTGTCCTAATACGATTCCACCACTAGAGGGAGGCGGCATCGAAATTATTTGATATTCTTTATAGGGAATACGAATAGGATCACGCCATTTGGCCTCGTATTTCAGTAAATCTTCTTCAGTGAGAATTCCGCCCCGCTGTTTAAGGAATTCCAGCATTTTTTTTCCTGTCTCACCAGCATAAAATTCGCTTCGTCCGTTGGCAACTATTCGCTTCAGGGTATGCGCTAAGGCTATATTTTTAATGGTATCCCCTTTTTTATAAGCTTTTGTATAAAGAGTCATATCCTGATTCACTTGCAGTAAAACATCACGATATTTTTGTAATCGCTCCTGCTGTTTTTGCGTCACAATCACTCCTTTTTCGGCTAATTCGATAACCGGTTGTACTATTTCCTGAATGGGTAAACTGCCAAATTTTTCATGTACTTTAAAAATTCCGGCAATGGTTCCCGGTACTCCCGATGCCATTGCCCCTAAGGTACTTTTACCTTCGATAACTTCGCCATTTTCGTCCAGATACATATTTTTTGAAGCAGCCAGAGGCGCTTTTTCGCGATAATCTAAACTTCCTGTGTTGCCATCAGCAGTACGATAGACCATAAAACCCCCACCTCCTAAATTACCGGCAAAAGGATAACTTACCGCCAGGGCCATTTCGGTAGCCACCATAGCATCGAAGGCATTTCCGCCTTTTTTCATGATATCGACGCCTATTTTGGAAGCTTCTCTTCTGGCAGAAACAAGCATTGCTTTTTCAGCCACTTCCCCGGTTTTATTTTTTTCTGTTGTTTCTGGTAATTTCGATTTACAGGAAACAAACAACAAACCCGATAGAATTACTAGGTTAATAGAAAACGAAATTTTAGTCATTTTAGATCTATGCTTAATTTAGAATCACAAAGAACTAAATTAAAATATGATTTAGGAAATGTAAAGAATAGAAATTATTGAAAAAGATATAAGGCCTATTGATACAGCATGATGAAATCTGAATCTAGATGGATATGTTTTTAGAAAATAGAGCAAAAGAAGCAAGAGCCGAGACTCAGGAAACAAGATAAAATGTTGAATTTTGAATGCTGAATTTTGAATTAATTTGTGCTGAAAGCTTTATGCTTACTGCTAATTAATTATTGATAATTGTAACCTGAGACTGCCTAGCTGAAAAAAGCTACTCCGTAAAAATATCCTCATCTTTTAAATATTGTAATCCTTTATCTTTTTCGTTTAGAATCCTTTTGGTACGCAGGTATCGGTTATAATTATATTCATCGAAATCTGTGGCAGTGGTATCCATGGTGCTGATATGTACATCGCCCATAGAATGTATAAATTTATGATCACCAATCCACATCCCTACGTGAATCACGCGTTCTTTAGTAGAATCTGTGGCAGGTCTTCCAAAAAACAATAAATCACCCGCAACAAGATTTTCGAAATTCCTGGTTGAATCTACTAAAACTCCTGTATGTACTTGTTGAGAAGCATCACGTGGAATCACCATTCCATTTAAAAAATATACCGTTTTGGTAAAACCGCTACAATCTACTCCTTTTGGCGAGGTACCGCCCCATAAATAAGGAAGGCCCATTAATTTTTCGCCGGTCATCACCAGTTCTTCACCATCAACATCTAAATCAGCTAACCAGGTTTTATAAGGTTTTGCATCTGTCTTTGGAACAAAAGCGCTTCTACCGTCTGGATAAGCAATCTCGTAGAAATTTCCTTGTTCAGCTGTCAGTTCTAAAATATCTCCGGCCACAAGGTCTGAAACCACCTCAGCATTATTTTTAGCCGATTTTAGCGATTTTCCGTAAGGATTCAGGTAAATTAACTTGTCCTTCGATTTCCAGTCAGCAAACTGTTCTTTGGTCATATTCTGGATACCACCATAATCTACCCAGGCCAAATACCCGTCTGGCGTTTGAATATAGTACCAGCTTCCCTGTTTTTTATACACTTTTACCGGCATTCCCAAGGTAGTTTGCGTTACCAGTTGCGCGGCATGGCGTGGTTCTTCGCGAAGATTCGCTACCGAAATTTTAATCACACCCATCGTTTGATTCTCTAAACCTTCAGCATCGGGTAAGGTCTGAATATTTGCAGTGTATTTTATGCCTTTTTGGTTTAGTGTATTTTCTAGATCTTTAGCGGCCTCAGGGAGGTTGGTTTCGCCTTCAATATTAAATCCGTCGGTTTCTTTTTTAGCTTCAAAATCGAATAAAGCTACCCTTCCATCGGGAGCATACACATTTTTTAAACTATCAATGACTACCTGCGCTTCGTTTTTTTCTTCAACAGTAGTTTCGGTTTTCTCATTACAACTTGCTAGCACTGCTGCTAAAACCAATGTCCAAAAACTATATTTTTTTATCTTCATTTTTACTGATTTTCAATCTATTCAAATTTAAACAATTTTACTCCAGTGCCATTTTCTGAAGGATAAATGACTTTTTCTGAAGTAATTTTTACACCCGTTGCGGTATCATTTTTTAAAAGCAAAGCACCATCCATATCTACATAATCCAACATGGGCGCGAGTTGCGCAATGGCTGAAATCCCAACGGTCGATTCGGTCATACAGCCTACCATGGTTTTTAATCCCAGGGCTTTTGCTTTTGCAATCATTCGTAAGGCAGGTGTAATTCCGCCACATTTTGTAAGTTTAATATTTACACCATGGAAATATTCGGCACACTTTTCAACATCACTTTCTACAATACAGCTTTCGTCGGCAATTACCGGTAAGGCAGAATTTTGATAGAGCAACTTCTGTCCTTCAAGATCATCTACCGCTAAAGGCTGCTCTAAAAACTCCACATTTAATTCTTTTAAAACATGGCTGTTTTCAATCGCCTGATAGGCTGCCCAGGCTACATTGGCATCGATCCTAAAAACCGAATTGGTATGCTTTCGAAGCTCTTTTATAATTTCGATATCATGATCGGTTCCTAACTTGATCTTGTATAATGGCCACGGAAAATCTTTAATCTTACGAATCATCTCTTCGGTTGAAGCAATTCCAATCGTATAACTTGTTTGCGGTACCTTGGCAGGATCTAAATTCCACAACTTATAAAGCGGTTGTTGCTTTCGCTTTCCATAAAGGTCATGCAACGCCATATCTAAGGCACATAACGCGAAAGTTTCGGTTTTTAATTCAGGATAAATTTTTTCCCATATGATTTCCGGAGGTTCTTCAATATGATTTTCGACAATTTGCTCCACTTTTTGTAAAGCCTTCATCATACTTTCTACCGTAACTCCGTAATACGAAGTTGCGGCCGCTTCCCCAAAACCGGTAACCCCATCGTGCGATACTGAAACTACCAAACTTGGCTGCACATCACGCGAAGCATGACTAATCCTAAAGGTGTCTTTTAACTGCAGTTGATATTGGTGATATTCGATCTTCATTTTTTAAGCTTATTCTAAAATAATTTCTTTAAAATCACTTTGATTTCCGGTACGGTCTACCGCCGTCATGCCTATTTTAGACAATTTTATTTTCTTTTCTCCTACCAGGTAGGAAAGCGTGGTTTTAAGTTCTGAAAACTGCGCTTTATTTAGGATTTTAAAATCCCATTTACTGCCTTCATACTGAAAATACAATACCCATCTAAAAACATCATTTTGATCGGGATGCTCCCAGGAAATTCTTAGTGTATTTCCATCAAGCTGAGTAAAAACTTCTGGTGATTTTGGTGCTTTATTATCCATCCACGGACTTGGCGGTACCAATGCCGGTTTTCTAAAATAACTTTCGGCTAAAGCTTTTTCAGTTTCTTTATCGTTCATCAGGGCTTTAAGATTCCAGAGTACGGCGCCAGGATCATCTGCCAGCATTCCCCGGGTAATCATTAGCTGATTAAACAATTCGTTCTCATAACCTTCTTCTTCGATAAGCCCGGCGTTTATCCCCGGCCAGATATGTCTATCTTTGGTATTTTCGCTTTCCCACCAGTGTAATAGCACCGGGAAACTCTGCGCAATCTGATCTGTTTTCCAGTATAACTGCGGAGTGAGATAATCTACCCAGCCTTCATTAATCCATTTTTTAGCATCGGCATATAGTTTTTCATACTGGTCATAACCGGCAATGGATTGTGGATACCCGGGACGCCAGATCCCAAACGGGCTAATTCCGAATTTCACAAAATTCTTCTCTTTTTTGACCACTTTGCCTACACGTGCAATAAAATCATCAACATTTTTACGACGCCAGTCTCCCCTACTTAATTTTCCGCCGGTATTTTTATAGGTATTCCATGTTTGATCGTCTGGGAAATCTTTGCCGCCGTTATAGCTATCGTATGGATAAAAATAATCGTCAAAATGAATACCATCTACATCGTATCGCTTTACCAGGTCTTCTACCACTGCAGTGGTACGATCCTGAACATCCTTACGAGCAGGATCCATCCAGTACATTCCGTTTTGTAGTTTCACGACCATCTCTGGATTGGTTTTTACAACGGAAGCTGCGCTGATTTCTCCCCCGGTGGTATGATAGGCCCGGTACGGATTTAACCAAACATGAAGTTCCATCCCGCGTTTATGGGCTTCGTTAATCCAAAAAGTAAGCGGATCGTAAAAAGGTTGAGGTGCTTTTCCCTGCTGCCCGGTTAAAAAATACGACCAGGATTCGATATCACTTTGGTATAAGGCATCGGCTTGTGGACGTACCTGAAAGATCACTGCATTATAATTATGATTCGCTAAAAAATCCAGTAATTTTATCGCTTCGCCCTGTTGCTGTGCGGTTGGCAAGCCAGAGCGTGACGGCCAGTTGATATTGGCTACTGTGGCAATCCACGCCGCCCTGAATTCAGCCACATCTAGTGGAGGTTCGCTTTTTATAATTTCTTCTTTTACCGTAACTTCTTCTGGTAATTCTTCTTTTGTGACCTCAGCAGGTTTTGTGGTATCAGGCTGTTCTTCCTTTTCTTCTACAGGCATTGGGTTCTCTACAACTTCTGGCTGATTTTTTGGCGTTGAAGATTGTACTGTTTGCTTCGTTTTACAGGAGGAAAAAAGCAGGGAAAATAATACTAATACTGCTGCTGAGTAGGAAATCGTAGTTTTCATAAAATTAAATAGGCATCGCACAATATTAAACAAAAGAAAGAGATATAGAAATGAATCTATTCTCTTTCTTGAGCAAACTAAACTGAAATTATCTATCCCTCCAGTAGTCAATATGACTTGAACCTGGATCTTCAGTATACGTCCCTCTTATCTGCGTGGTATAAACTCTTCCTAAACTTGCTAAAGTTAATCCATGCTCTAAAAACGACTCTGATTCCTGAGGATCGTAATCTGTTCCTGAAGGAAATACTTTAAAGGTGTAACTGCCCGGTGCTAACTCTGTATATTCTCCAGAACTTTTATAAGGTATTCCCTGTCCTAAAGAAATAACGCGGGCATCCTCTGCAGGCGAATTTTCAGTTGCTGGTACTGCTGCTCTAATGGCATAAACATCTACACTAAATGGAATATTTGCCATGGTATTCACAAATCTCCAGTAAATTAAATCGTGATTAGGTTCTGGTAAATTGTCCTTAATAAAGGCGATTTCATAATTCTCTGAAGTTCCTACCAGGTACGCCGAATAATGATTTTGTGCTTCTGTAGTAATACTTGTTGAGGCCAGGTTTTGTGCCTCTAAAGTTCTTACCTCCAATTCCCCACTGCCGGAAGGAATAACAGCATAAGCATTACTCGGATAAACTGAAGTATAGTCTAAAGCCTGTTCCTGGTCTTCACCAGAACTATTTTCCGCAGTTACTTTCTCATCATTAAAAAAGAATCCTGCATTTGGTGCGTCTTCTGCATGAAAAAAGAATTTCACGTAACTCATATCCTCAGCTACGGGTTCTGTAACCTCGGGAATGGCATTTTTTTCGCATCCCAGAACGAGTAAAGCTAAAAATGCTATGATTAAACAATTTGCTGATATTTTTCTCATAATCTTTTTTTATTCGTTGATACTAAACCAGGTTTCGTAAGTATGGTAATCTTCTTCAAAAGCATTTAATTTTTCCAGTGCCTCCTGATTCCACATATATTCTGAATTGTATCTTGGTCTTGCTCTATAAGCAGGATTCCCGTTATTAGCTTCAAACAAAGGATCTGGCAGCGTAAACCCCTGATAAACGGCTTCGCTTTCATCTTCTACACCTAAATCGTAGTGATATCTTCTCATATCAGACCAGGTTTCGAAGAACCCCCATCCCCAGGTCGCGATATATTTTTGAAGCATAATTTTTGAAAGTGTTAATCCAGCAGAGGTTTCGGGAAAAACAACATCACTACTTTCCATTAATGCTCTTCTTTGATCGTAAATTTCCTGGTCTGGCGAGTAGGGTCTGGCAAAATCTAAATGTGCATTTACGCCCTCTTTATAGGCTTCTAATGCTATTGCCATATCGCCAGCCAGGTAAGCTGCTTCAGATTTTATAAATTGTAATTGAGAAAAGGTCATTAGTGGAAATTGGGCATCATTATTAAAGAAATAAATTTGCGGTGAAGGATTACTGCCTCTATAGCCTACTTCATTCCAAAAGTTTTTAGGTACCATAGCAGCTTCAGCAGTTGTCCATTCGTTAATACCAACCTCTGGTGAAATTCCACGATATAATCCATCGGGCGAGGTAGCTAGCATTGATGTAATTCTGGGATCATTTAAATATTGTTCTTCCGCAGTAAAGACCGGATCCTGTCCTAATAAGTCGGGATCCTGAAATGCAGGATTGCTCCCGTTAAGTAATCCTAAAATAAATTTTGTTTGCCTGTAATAACCAATATTACCTCTTAGCGGCCCAAAGAAATTCGTGTTCGCGCTAACGGTTCCCTGGAATCTGATTAAAGCATTATCCTGATTACCCACAAGTGCCTGATCTACATACTCAATAACCTGCTGAGGATCATAACTGCTTTTATTGGTTAATCGATGCGCATTGATCGCTAAAAGTCCATAGGCCAGTTTTTTCCATCTTTCTTTATCTCCCTGATAAATTAAATCTGCTTCTGTTAATCCAGAATCTTCCGGACTTAAACCATCTGTTCTATCCAAACTTTCTATGCCTAGTAAAAGTAATCGCTGAATTTCTTCGTAGGCTACAGATTGCTCATCATAATCAAAAGTTCTTCTATCTGGATCGAATGCCTGAGTAACAATTACAGGACCGTGATAATCTGTAAGCATTTGCCAGCCAAAAGCTCTTAAGATATATCCTACTCCTACAAATCCATATTTCTCATTAAGTTCTCCACTTCTAATCATGTCTGAAAGGTTGTACCCCATACTCCAGTATACGGCTCTCCACAGTTGTGCATAAGAATCTGATAACGGATTAGAATGTAAGTTTAACGAATATGCATTCCCAGAGGTATACGCCCAGTTTTGGGTGTAAAAGCCTGTAAATCTTCCATCCCATTGTATAGCTACTGCAAGCTCTGATTCTATTTGAGGAAGAAAAAGTTCTGGTTGTAAAAGCGCATCTGGACCATTGGGATTGGTGTTTACATCCAGATAATCCTCGCAACTAATGCTGCATGTACCCATTAATAAAAGTAATGCTATATATATTCTATTTTTCATCTTTTTTTATTTTAAAATCCTGCTCTTATACCAATATTGTAACCTCTTGGTAAAGGAAAGTTACCATAATCAAGACCTACACCTCCAGCTCCTCCAACTGCAGCAGAGTTTCCGTTTCCTACCGGATCCAAACCAGAATAATTAGTTACCAAGAATAAATCTGTACCGGTTAAGAACACACTTGCATTTTTAAGAACATTGGTTTTTTTCAACAATTTGGAAGGGAAATTATAGGAGAAAGTGACATCCCGTAACCTCATCCAATTGATATCTTTTTCTATAAAACTTTGATAAGGATAAATTGCAGACCAATAGCTGGAATTTCTGGAAAGGTCTATTGGTATATTATTTTGAGTAGGGTTTGAAGTATTTTCGAGTCCGTCCTTTAAAACGCCGTCTACAATTCTTGGTGTTTCTCTATTCAATGTTCTTTTACTTAATCCTCTTGTGGTTAAATAATATTCCGTTGCATTGTATACGTCTCCGCCAACTCGAAAATCCAATAAGAAATCTAATGCAAATTGCTTGTATCTAAACGTATTAGAAAGGCCTATTCTAAAATCCGGATTGCGATCTCCTACGACTACCCATTCTTCAGTATTTAAAATTGGTAATCCTGAAGATGGGTTTACCAAAACTTCACCCGCTTCATTTCTTTGATAATCATATCCTGTGAAGGTAGTTAAAGGTCCGCCTACCCTGGATCCAACCCTAACATTTCCATAAAGCCAGGTATCTGAATTATAAAATTCTTCTACATCTGCCGGAAGACTTACTAACTCACTCCAGTTTTTGGTAAAGTTTGCCCTTATATCCCAGGAAAAATCTTTATTAAGAACAGGTGTTCCGTTTAATTGAAGTTCTATACCTTCATTTTTTATCTCTCCTGCATTAAAGGTCATTAACACAAAACCGGTAGCATAACTCAATCTCAGATTTTGTACAATCTGGTCTTCAGACTTCTTATTGAAATACGTTGCATCTAGACTTAATCTATTATTAAAAAATTTAAGTTCGGTTCCGAATTCATAAGATGTGGTCATCTCTGGCATTAAATTTAAACTTGGGCCGGTAAACCCGTATTTAAAACCTCCACCGGTTGTTTGTGCCGGTTCGTAATAAGGTCTTATACTATATGGACGCGCATCTTTACCTACCTGAGCGATAGATCCTCTTAACTTCCCATAGGTTAAAACATCGCTGTCTTTAAACATCCCTAATTCTGAGAAAATGAAACTTAAACCTGCAGATGGATAGAAGAAAGAGTTATTTTGTACGGGCAATGTAGAACTCCAGTCATTTCTTCCGGTTAATGTTAAAAATAGCAGGTCGTTATAGCCAATATTCAAGCTACCAAAAGCGCCTACTAATCTTCTTTCGGTTAAATTATTAAATGCTCTATGGGTTTCGAGATCTGTATTGTTGATAGACCAAAGATCTGGCGCCTGAAAATCCTGGCCACTGGCCGCAGCACTAAAAGTATTATAATCGTATACCGCACTTCCTAATTTAAAATCTATGCTTATATCTTTATCGAAAATTGTTTGAGTATGAAATTGTGCATAATATTGATACGTTAAATTTCTGGTCGTAATAAGTGCCTGATCAAACAAGCCACCATAATTTATCCCCGTATTTGATTCCGGATGTCTTACGATAGTATTTTTCTGGGTAAAATAATCCACTCCCACCTGTCCTACCATTCGAAGCCAATCTGTAGGTTCTGCTGTTACTCGAGTATTTAATTTATATCGATCTACTAAAGAATTAAATTGATTACTATTTACATTAAAAAAAGCATTTTCTACAGCATCTGCATATTCCGCATAATTACGACGATCACCTCCCTCTGTTAAATATACACTGGCATCATCTGTAGAAGGCCATAATAATAAATGTAACAAGGGCCCTCCACTACCTCTAAAAGCCTGTTCATTATCAGATCTTGTGTAATCAAAAGTTACATCTGCGGTTAGAAAATCTAAAAAGTTAGCTGTTACTGCTGAGGATAAATTTAGCTTGTCTAAACTTGTATTTGGTACAAAACCCTGAGCATTGGTATTTGAAGCAGAAACTCTATACTGTGTTTGTTCAGATCCTCCAGAAAGGGATATATTATGTTTTTGAGTGAAGGCATCCTGAAAAAAGTTCCCTATGTTATCGTAAAACCGGGTTCCCTCTGGATATTCAGCGCCAAAATAATATAAACTTTCATCAGCATCACTGGTAAACCCATTGGCTCCTCTACCATATTTTTGCTGAATTTCCGGATATTTAACGATTCGGTCTAATCTAAAACTATTACTATAATCTAGTTTACTAACCCCGGCTTTTCCTCTTTTTGTAGTGATCACAACAGCTCCAGAAGCAGCTTCTATTCCGTATAAAGCCGAAGCCTCAGGCCCTTTAAGGATAGTAATATTCTCAATATCCTCAGGATTAATATCTGCTCCCCTGTTGGTAAAATCGACCCCGCGATTGTTCAAAGCAGTTCCGCTATTTAATGACGAAGCAAATACGCCTGTAGAGGTTGTAGCGTTACTAATTGGTAAACCATCTACCACAAATAAGGGTTGGTTACTGCCGCTTAATGAGCTTATCCCCCTTATAACCATAGATGTTGAAGCTCCCGGTAGCCCTGAAGTTGAATTAATTTCTACCCCGGGAACCCTACCTGCCAGTGCATTAATAAAATTCTCTCGTTGTGTTTGCGCAACTGTTTCACCTTTAACTTCGGTTACTGCATAACCCAGTGCTTTTTTCTCCTGTTTGATTCCAAGGGCAGTTACGACCACCTCATCCAAACTTTCCCTGTCTACAGCCATCGTGACAAGAAATTCCCTTTTATCCCCAACTCTAAGTTCCTGTTTTTTAAAACCGACTGAAGAAAATACCAATACAACATCACTATCTGGAATAAATAGCGTAAAGTTTCCATCAAAATCGGTTACAGCACCCAAAGACGAATCTTTTACACGTACCGTAACCCCTGGAAGCGGAATTTTATCCTCATCCATTACTTTTCCTGATATTCCAATCTCTTGAGCCCAACCGGTAGCTGAAATCAGCAAAAGCATAAAGAAGAATGGTCTACATAGTTGTTCTTTCATAAAATTAAGTTAATAATTGGTTATCTAACAAACTTATCGTTTAAATATCTTAAATGCAATATTTAATTGCAATAAATTCAACAATTTAAAAGATTAAACCTGTAGTTTATCTATAATTGCGACTTTTTATTGCAAAATGATTGTGTTTCACATCAATAAGATCAGAAATAAATAAAAGTTT
>CETG01186710.1_pt1 | contig 13900 bp, 11 predicted proteins | sample 361471 | NCBI WGS metagenome assembly CETG01 (sample SAMEA2622696, study PRJEB7988) | marine metagenome | isolation source: saline water (ENVO:00002010), including | reverse complement strand
ATCTTTCTAGCCCTTCAAGGACCAGATGCAGAAAAAATCTTATCAAAATTTTCCTCTGTACCTTTGTCTTCCATACCACGATTTGGCCATAAAAATATAAATCTAATCAAGGATGATTTCAATGCCTCAATATTTATAGCTCGTACTGGCTATACGGGTGAAGAAGGGTTCGAATTGCTTGTACCAGTCAAAGCAGGACAAAAACTTTGGGATCTATTAATTGAGCAAGGAGTGACTCCCTGTGGACTGGGGGCGCGAGATACGCTTCGCTTGGAGGCAGCAATGCATTTATATGGAAATGAAATGAACGACTGCACAAGCCCTTTTGAAGCAAGTTTAGGGTGGTTGGTGCATTTAGAAATGCCCACAAAATTTATTGGGAGAAGTGTTCTTGAAAATCAAGCAAAAGAAGGAATCAAACGTAAATTAGTCGGACTTTCAATTGATGGTCGTGCGATTGCTCGTAAGGGCTATCCAGTAAATTACGAAAACAAAAATATTGGGGAGATTACCAGCGGGACATGGTCACCAACTTTAGGAAAAGCAATTGCTCTTGCATATCTAAAAAGCGAGTATTCAAAACCAGGAACTCAAGTATCAGTATCAATTCGAGGGAAAGAACAACCTGCAACAATTGTTAAAAGACCCTTTTATAGAAGAGATAAATAAATAAATCCTTACTTTTACTCAATGAAAAATCAGTCATTATGGGAAACTCATTCTCTATGCAAATAAATTTTCAATGCGCAGCAACAATTGTGGAGAACTTACAAACAAAGACATTAAATCCAAGGTTCAACTCTGTGGATGGGTAGATCGTTGTCGAGACCATGGAGGAGTTATCTTTATTGACTTAAGAGATCGAAGCGGAACAGTTCAAATAACAGTTGATCCTGATCAAGGTAAAGACATTTTTTCTATGGCGGAAAGCTTACGGAATGAAAGTGTTTTGCAAGTAACTGGGTTAGTTCGGCCAAGACCAAATGACTCGATTAATGAAAAAATAAAAACAGGCAGCCTTGAAGTATTAGCAAACAAAATAGTCATCCTGAATACAGTAAGAGAAAACTTACCTTTTTCAGTATCAATTCATGATGATGAAACTATAAAAGAAGAGCTCAGATTACGTCATCGTTATCTCGATTTAAGAAGAGAAAGAATGAATAAAAATCTACAATTACGACATCAAACCATTAAAACAGCAAGAAATTTTTTAGAACAAGAAGGTTTTCTTGAAATAGAAACTCCAGTACTTACAAAATCTACTCCTGAAGGGGCAAGAGATTATTTAGTACCTTCAAGAGTTTGTGGTGGTGAATGGTTTGCCCTTCCTCAGTCACCGCAAATTTTCAAGCAATTATTAATGGTTGGAGGAATAGAAAGGTATTACCAAATTGCCCGTTGTTTTCGTGACGAAGATTTGCGTTCAGATAGACAACCAGAATTTACTCAATTGGACATGGAAATGAGTTTCATGAGTCAAGAACAAATCCTGAAATTAAATGAACAATTAATTGCTTGCATCTGGAAAGCAATCAAAGGGATTCAACTAAATCTTCCATTTCCAAGAATGACCTGGCAAGAGGCAATGGATCGTTATGGAACCGATAGACCTGATACGCGTTATGGAATGGAGCTTATAAACGTGAGTCATCTTTTCAAAGAATCTGGTTTTAAAGTTTTCTCAGGAGCAATTGCTGATGGAGGCTCGGTAAAATGTATAACTATTTCAAATGGAAATCAATTAATAAGCAATGTTCGAATCAAGCCAGGTGGAGATATTTTTTCAGAAGCTCAAAAAGCTGGTGCTGGTGGTCTTGCTTTTATAAGAGTTAGGGAAAAAGGTGAAATTGACACCATTGGTGCAATCAAAGAAAACCTAACTGATGATCAAAAAGCTACATTACTTGAAAAAACAAATGCTATTCCTGGTGATTTAATTCTTTTTGGTGCAGGGAAAACAGAAATAGTTAATAGAACACTAGATCGTGTCAGACAATTACTAGCTCGTGAGTTAAATCTCATCTCAGGAGACGAAACAAATTCTACTTGGAATTTTCTTTGGGTAATAGATTTTCCAATGTTTGAATTTAATAGTGATGAAGAAAGACTTGAAGCCCTTCATCACCCTTTTTGTGCACCAAATATAAATGATCTTGGAAGTGACGAAAAATTATGGGAAAAGAAATTACCTAAAGCAAGAGCCCAAGCATATGATCTTGTCCTAAATGGACTGGAAATTGGTGGAGGATCAATACGTATTCATAATCCAGAATTACAAAAAAAAGTGTTTTCAACCATCGGTTTAAATCTAGATAAATCAAATCATGAATTTAATTTTTTAATTAATGCTCTTGAAATGGGTGCTCCTCCTCATGGAGGCCTGGCCTTTGGTTTAGATAGGCTAGTAATGCTTTTATCTGGCGAAGATTCCATACGAGACACAATCGCATTTCCAAAAAGCCAACAAGCTCGCTGTCTTATGACTGAAGCTCCTGCTGCAGTTTCTGAAGAGCAACTGAAAGAAATAAACATTATCTCCACATTGCAAGAGGAGGATGCATAAATCAAATATGAATTTTTTAAAAATCAATTCAAATCCTCTAAAAACTATTGAATTTTCTTGGCCTGCTTCAGGATCGCGTTAATTTAAGAAGTGTCTAAAAAATAAATGGCAAAATTCGTCTTCGTTACTGGTGGAGTTGTTTCAAGTATTGGCAAAGGAATTGTTGCTGCCAGTCTTGGACGTCTTCTTAAATCTCGTGGCTATAGTGTGTCAATTTTAAAATTAGATCCATATCTAAATGTTGATCCAGGGACTATGAGTCCTTTCCAGCATGGAGAAGTTTTCGTAACAGAAGATGGAGCAGAAACTGACCTTGATCTAGGGCATTATGAACGCTTTACAGACACAGCAATGTCACGACTGAATAGTGTGACAACAGGGTCTATTTATCAGTCTGTAATAAACAAAGAAAGAAGAGGTGATTTCAATGGAGGCACAGTTCAAGTCATTCCTCATATCACAAGTGAAATTCGTGAACGAATCCACAGAGTGGCTTCGAATAGTGGAGCTGATGTTGTGATCACCGAAATTGGTGGAACTGTTGGTGATATTGAATCGTTACCATTCCTAGAAGCAATTCGTGAATTTAAAGGTGATGTAGGCAGACGTGATATTAGTTATATCCATGTAACGCTTTTACCTTTTATTGGTACATCGGGAGAAATCAAAACAAAACCAACTCAACATTCCGTCAAAGAACTTCGATCCATTGGTATCCAACCAGATATATTGGTCTGTCGAAGTGACAGACCAATAAATAATGGGTTAAAGCAAAAAATAAGTGGTTTTTGTGGCGTAAATCAAAAGGCTGTTATAGCGTCTCTCGATGCCGACAGCATTTACTCAGTGCCTCTTGCTCTAAAAAAAGAAGGTCTTTGCCGAGAAGTTTTAGACGTATTAAATCTAGCTGATCTAGATTGCGATTTAAACGACTGGGCAAAATTAGTTCATAAGCTTAGAAACCCAGGTCCCGCTGTCAAGGTGGCTCTTGTTGGTAAATATGTGCAGTTAAACGATGCCTACCTTTCAGTAGTTGAAGCACTTAGACACGCATGTATCGCACAAGATGCTTCACTTGATCTCCATTGGGTTAGTGCAGAACAAATTGAAAGCGAGGGTCCAAAAGAACTTTTAAAAGATATGGATGCCCTAGTCGTGCCTGGTGGTTTTGGGAATAGAGGTGTTGACGGAAAAATTTCAGCAATTCGTTGGGCAAGGGAAGAGCGAGTGCCTTTCCTTGGTTTATGTTTAGGAATGCAATGCGCTGTAATTGAATGGGGAAGAAATCAAGCTGGTTTAAAAGGAGCCTCTAGTTCAGAACTAAGCAAAGATACAGAACATCCTGTTATTCATCTCTTGCCAGAGCAAGAAGATGTTGTTGATCTTGGCGGAACAATGAGGCTAGGTGTATATCCTTGTAGGTTACAAGCGAAAACAGTCGCTCAAAAGCTATATAAAGAGGAAGTGATATATGAACGTCATAGGCATAGATATGAATTCAATAACTCATATAGAAATCTTTTTATCGAGTCTGGTTACGTTATTAGTGGTTCATCTCCAGATGGTCGCTTAGTAGAAGTAATTGAACTTAGAGACCATCCTTTCTTTATCGCTTGCCAATTTCACCCAGAATTTCTTTCTAGGCCTGGTATTCCTCATCCATTGTTTAAAGGACTTATCAAAGCAGCTCAAGAGCGTCTACCAAGATCTCCTAAGGAAGCTATTCAAAAAAATATCCAATCTGAAGAAGGTAAAACTATCCAACACTCTTAATGACGACTATTCTACCTGTAGTTGAATGCTTCCATTCACTTCAAGGAGAAGGGGCTCATACTGGACGAAGTGCATACTTTATTCGACTTGCAATTTGCACAGTAGGCTGTCCTTGGTGTGATACAAAAAATTCTTGGTCTGAAGATATACATTCAACTACTAGTGTAGAAGAATTGGCAACAAATAGTGCTAAAGCAAAAGCACAAGGAGCGGCGTTTGTTGTTATTACTGGTGGAGAACCATTGCATCACAACTTGGATGATCTATGCAATGCAATAAGAAGAAGAACTAAAATTACTAAAGAAGAATCAATGCCTATTCATCTCGAAACAAGTGGAGTTAACGAACTCTCTGGAAGTCCTGATTGGATTACACTTTCACCTAAAAAACATGCTCCTCCCACGGACCAAATCTTATCAACCTGTCAAGAATTAAAAGTAATCATTCATCAAAAAGATGATCTGCTGTTTGCCGAAAAAATGGCAGGCAAAATTCGTCAGAATTCATCTCAAAAACCCTTGCTTTTCCTTCAGGCTGGATGGAACAATAAACATGGAGAAAATCTTGCTTTTGAGTATGTAAAAAACAATCCTGAATGGCGTCTAAGTATGCAAACTCATAAGTGGTTGAAAATAAGCTAAAGATCTGTTCTTACTGAATTATTTTGTATATGTTTGCTCTTCAAATCGACTAAACACAATAGATTTATGACTAACCACACAACGGTTGCACTCCTGTCAGGAGGATTAGATTCAGCAACTGCAACGGCAATAGCAAAAGAGAAAGGGAATAAGGTTATTGGACTATCATTCGATTATGGACAACGCCATCGACGTGAATTGATTGCAGCAAAAGAAATTGCAAAACACCTAGGCTTAATAGAGCATCAAATAATTAATGTGAACTTAAGTGCATGGGGCGGTTCATCCTTAACAGATTTAAAAGAAACCCTACATACAACAGGGATCAACAAAGAGGTAATCCCTAATACTTATGTGCCTGGTAGAAATACTGTTTTCATTGCTATTGCTCTTAGTCTGGCAGAAGCTCGTGGTGCGAATCAAATTGTATTAGGAATCAATGCTATGGACTATTCAGGATATCCGGACTGTAGACCTGCTTATCTTGAGGCCTTTCAAAAACTTGCAAATCTCTCCAACAAAGCAGCTATAGAAAATAAAACAATACAGCTATGGGCTCCCCTAATTAATTGGAAAAAGGTAAAAATTATTGAAGAAGCATTGAGATTAAATATCCCAATAAAAAACACCTGGAGCTGTTATAGCAATCAAGCAAAAGCATGCGGAATCTGTGATAGTTGTCGTATTAGAAATGCAGCATTGCAAGAATTAGGTCGCTCAGATCTATGTACAGATCATTCATAATGCAAGTTCCATCTCGTCAATTATGTGATTGGCAAAATCCAAACATTGTTATAGAAGAATTAATGACTATATATGGAGAGAATGGGCTAATTTGGCTAGATGGAGACGGCAGTAAATTAGGTAGATGGATAAAAATAGCAGTTGATCCAATAGAAGAAGTTTGCTGTCGAGGTCTACCTCAAGATATTAATAGCTCTAACCCTTTTGAGACGCTGAGAAATCTTAAACCGGGTCACTGGACAGGTTGGCTGAGCTACGAAGCTGGTGCTTGGATAGAACCTAATGGTAATTGGAAGCCGAATAAAATGGCAACGCTTTGGATGGCATCTCATGACCCAATATTGAAATTTGATCTTGAAAAAAACCAACTTTGGGTTGAAGGATGCAATGCCAAAAGGATAGAAGAATTTACGAAATTGCTAAAGAAGATTGCCACAAAAAACCAATCACATAAGAAGCATAAACAATTATCTTCAAAGAGCAAAGAGGCACTTATTTCTATTCATTCCTGGCAATGGCTATCAACTAAAGACAATTACTCTGATGATGTCATACGGATTAAAGAATGGATTCAAAATGGAGATATCTTTCAAGCCAACCTCACAACAGCATGTACAACAAAAGCACCTCGAAAAGGTTCTATTGTTGATATTTTTCAACGGCTACGATCACACTCCCCCTCTCCTTTTGGAGGGATGATAATAGGTGGGGATTTAGCTCAAGGTGAAGCGGTTATATCCAGTTCACCCGAAAGGTTCCTGAAAGTCTTACCAAGTGGAGAAATAGAAACGCGACCAATAAAAGGGACAAGACCACGATATCAAAACTCACCGAACAAAGATGCTGAAATGGCAGCCGAACTTATATGTAGCTCAAAAGACAGGGCGGAAAATATAATGATTGTGGATGTACTTAGAAACGATTTTGGACGTGTATGCACCCCAGGTTCAATCTATGTTGCACAATTAGTGGGCCTCGAAAGCTATGCACAAGTTCACCATCTAACTTCGGTCATTAAAGGTTCTTTGCAACCAAATAAAACATGGATTGATTTACTCGAAGCCTGCTGGCCAGGAGGGTCAATTACTGGGGCACCCAAACTACGAGCTTGCAAGCGTCTCTACGAATTAGAAAAAATTGCGCGAGGTCCTTATTGTGGCTCTTTCATCAATTTAGATTGGGATGGCAAGTTTGATAGCAATATTTTAATTCGTTCTCTCATTATTCAAGATAAAATAATCAGAGCCCATGCTGGCTGTGGAATAGTGGCAGATTCTGATCCAAATTACGAAACAGAAGAACTGCAATGGAAATTAATACCTTTATTACAAGCATTAGAATGAACAAAAAAGTAGTTAGAAGAATTGGCTGGATTAATGGTGAATGGGTAAGCATCAATGATTTAACTCTTCCCATCAACGACAGAGGCTTAACTCTCGCAGATGGAATTTTTGAAACTATTCTCATTTGGGAAGGGCAACCTCAACTACTTAACGCCCATCTAAATCGTTGGGAAAAAGCAGCAGAGTTACTTGGTATGGCATCTCCTCCGAAGCAAGAATTGATAGAAGGATTAATTGAAGAGGGTATCAATCATGCTTTTTTAGAAAAAAAACATGGAGCACTTCGCCTAAATTGGAGTAGGGGTACTGGAGACAAAAGAGGTATAGATATAAATTTAAACAAACCACATCCTCATAGCCATAGATTTTGGTTGGAATTAAGTTCTATAGACCCTTCTTTTACAGGAATATCAACTTTAATTAGCAAAAAAGAAAAGCGTAATGCCAATAGTCAATTAAACCAATGCAAAACATTTGCATACAACCAATCAATTCAAGCAAGACGAGAAGCTCGATTGGCTGGCTATGACGACGCATTACTACAAAGTACAAATGGAGAACTTAGTTGCGGAACTACGGGTAACTTGATCATTAAGCGTGATCAAGAATTTCTAACTCCACGTCTCGCTAGTGGTTGCCTCCCAGGAATAATGAGACAAGAAGGTATAGCATGTGGTCTTTTTAAAGAAACAAAACTAGATTGCAAACCTCAGCGTAATGATCAATGGCTCTTAATTAATAGTCTAAATTGTCAACCTATAATAAGAGTGGATGAAACTAATCTGAAATCTTATTTAAATCCAGAGCAACTATGGCGATCACTCTATAGAATCTAATCTTCTGAGGCGAATGAAATAGGCATTGTCACTTTAGATGGGTGAGGCGCACAAGCTAAAACTTGATAATTAACAACTGATCCAACAATGACAATTGAAGGTGATTCAAATTTATCTCGTTCTACTCGACTGACAATATTTTCAAGAGTAGAGATAATATATCGCTGACCTTTCACTGTCGCTTGTTGTATAACCGCAGATGGCGTTGATTTGGGGAGACCATATGTAATTAATTTTTCAACTATATATCTAAGATTTTGAACTCCCATATAAATCACCAAACTATCACTTGATTTTGCCAACGCCTCCCAATTGACGGTAGGTTCCTTTTTCTCTATCCCTTCATGACCAGTTACAAAAGTAACTGAACTAGATGCCGAACGATGAGTAAGTGGAATACCCATATAAGAAGATGCTGCAATTCCAGAAGTTACACCTGGTACAACTTCTACAGAGACACCATTGTTATGTAAATAATCGGCTTCTTCTCCTCCACGACCAAACATAAAAGGATCACCACCTTTCAATCTAACGATACATTTAGAAGATTTAACCAACTTTAAAAGTAACTCATTGATCATTAATTGAGAAAAGGAATGATGATTAGTACATTTACCAACAAAAATACATTCACAATGACTCGGAACTAAATTGAGAACTTCATTAGGAACTAAAGAATCGTATACAAGTGCATCACATTGACTAATGAGCCGCTGGGCCTTCACAGTAAGTAAATCAGGGTCACCAGGACCTGCTCCTACCAAATATACAGTTCCAAGCTGGGCATCGTTCATGCAAGAAAATTCTAATCGAGAACGTTTCAAAAACTATCTTCGCAAAATAGGTAGCGGAGAACAAACCGGCAAAGGAATGACTCGGGCTGAATCTGCAGATGCTCTCAATCTAATTCTGCACGGTATACCTAGTCCAGCACAAATAGGCGGATTTATGATAGCTCATCGAATTAGGCGCCCTGAGCCCCAAGAACTTGCAGGAATGCTTGATACCTACATCAAGCTAGGGCCAAAATTAATATCAGGCAAAAATCAGCGTTGCCCAATATGCTTTGGAATGCCATTTGATGGACGTAATCGCACCTCCCCAATATATCCATTAACAACGCTCCTCTTAATCAGTGCAGGACAACCAGTCATTCTTCAAGGAGGAAGAAAAATGCCTGTAAAATATGGGGTAACATCAGACGAATTATTTCAAAGTTTAGGACTCAACCTCAAAGGCCTAACAATCGACCAAGTCAATAATGGTTTATTAAAAAATGATTTTGCTTTTATGTATCAACCAGATCATTTTTTACTAGCAGAAAGTCTCATCCCATTTCGAGACGAAATCGGAAAAAGACCCCCTATAGCAAGTATGGAATTATTATGGACTGCTCATCAAGGTTCTCATCTACTCATTAGTGGTTTCGTTCACACTCCAACAGAAGATAGGCATAGGGAAACAATGATGTTAATCAATAATCCAAATTTCATAACGGTTAAAGGACTAGAAGGAAGTACTGACATTCCGATCAGCAAGGCATGCATTACAGGGCATATGCATGAAAACGAAGAAAGAAAAAAACTTATCCTCAATCCAAAAGAATATGGCTACTCAGGAAAAGATATTAAATGGAACAATTTAGATGAATGGCAGGATCAAGCACTATTAGCACTTGAAGGTAAAGGCTCGTTAGCTAAAGCTTTTTATTGGAATGCTGGTATCTACTTGTGGTTCTCTGGAATAAGTCCATCACTTGAAGCAGGTCTATTAAAAGTAAAGTCGTTAATTCATAATGGAATAGTTAAATGCAAACTAAATGAATTAATTGATTGGAGAGAGAAGCTTTAAGTACAAAGTTCTTCTCATAGAGTTTTGGTCATTAAATAACGATCAAAAGCAATACCTCCTATTTCGATATTTTCAAAACCTGTCTGCAACCAACCTTGCTTTAAAAGCAATGGGTAACTTAATAAACTAGCTTCCGTAAATAGCTTTATCTGGCCAGCAATTCTAGCTTCATTTTCAACAACATTTAATAAAGCAGATGCATGGCCACATCTAGAAGAACGACCACGGCAATACAGTAAAGCCAAGCGATTGGATGGATATGTCAAAGCAAATGCTTCAACGTTACTATCTTTACAGCTAACCCAACCTCTTCCTTCTGTTAAAGGTCTATCTAAAATACCTGGCATCCAAGCCAAAGCACTCCATGCTTCAATTTGTTGATTACTATAAAAGAGATGCCCTTGTGTATTGATTGCATCGGCATAAATTTCTCTTACAACAAAGTGATCAGAGTATCTCAACTTTCTTAAGTCATAACTTAAAGCCATCTAGTAGGGACCTAAGATGAGGTGAATAGAACAAACAAAAAGCTAAATGCAGTAGCACAATCAATCATGATTAATGGAAACGTACAAAAGCAAAAGATCCCTACACTATTGAGTGCCTTTATCACACTTCTAAATGATCGACTAGGAGAAACAATTATCTTTCCTCTACTCCCATTTCTTTTGGAAAAATTTACTAAAAGTGGAAGTACTCTTGGATTATTAGCTGGAACATATGCAATTTCGCAATTCGCAGTAGCTCCTTTAATTGGAGCACTCAGCGATCGCTTTGGAAGAAAGCCAGTCATCATAACTTGTGTATCTGGATCGGTAATCGGACTTGGTATGTTTGCTTTCACAGTAAGTATCAAATGGGATAATTTGCTACCGATATGGGCAAGTAGTCTACCTCTATTGCTACTTTTTCTTGCAAGAATTATAGATGGCATTAGTGGAGGAACTGCTGCTACTGCCACAGCAGTACTAGCTGATATCTCGACACCAGAAAATCGTGCTAAAACATTTGGTTTAATAGGTGTCGCTTTTGGATTAGGTTTTATCCTAGGACCGGGGTTGGGAACAACACTAGCAAAATTTAGTGTCACATTACCTGTCTGGGTAGCAACTTGTTTTGCTCTATCCAACTTAGGCTTAGTGGTTTGGACACTTCCAGAAACATTGCCATCAAAAAACAGAAGTATATTGCCTAGGAAAAGAGAGCTAAATCCATTTGCTCAGCTCAGAATAGTATTTCAAAATTCATTATCTAGGCAATTGTGTTTAGCCTTTTTTATCTTCTTTATGGCTTTCAATGGATTTACGGCTGTATTAGTACTTTATTTGAAAGAAGCATTTTCATGGAACCCTCAACTCTCAAGTCAAGCATTTATTGTTGTAGGAGTTATTGCAATGGTTGTACAAGGTGTATTAATTGGACCATTAGTGAAACAATTTGGAGAATTAAGACTGACCTTGGCAGGCATAGGGTTCGTTATAGCGGGATGTATAACCTTAATCCTTGCAAATATCGACAACTCAATTCCAATGGTTTTTAGTTCTGTTGCTGTGCTAGCTATCGGAACAGGACTTGTAACTCCTTGCTTAAGAGCATTGATTTCAAGAAGACTAAGTGATGCTGGTCAAGGTGCTGTATTAGGAAGTCTACAGGGCTTACAAAGTTTAGGAACTTTTTTAGGTGCTACATTTGCTGGATTTTGTTATGAGTTTTTAGGGCAAAAAAGTCCATTCTTAGGAACAACTTGTCTTTTATTACTTGCAATTTCTCTTATTGCAAGTAATAAGCCCTTAACAACCAAAACTTCATAAATACAAATGATTAACTATTGATAAATTGATTTTGATCAAACATCTAACTTAAATTAAATTTATTTAAATGAGTAAAATTCACTCCAATCGAAACGAATATATTAATAGAGAGTTAAGTTGGATAAAATTCAACAAGAGAGTTCTTGAACAGAGTTTTAATTCCAAAACTCCTTTATTAGAAAAAGTAAAATTTAGCGCAATCTTTAGCAATAACTTAGATGAATTTTTTATGGTTAGGGTCGCTTCATTGAAATCTCAAGTTGAAGCAAAAATTTTTAAAACCAGCGAAGATGGTCAAACCCCTAAAGAACAATTAAAAAATATTCGAGAACATTTAATGCCTCTTTTACAGAATCAACAAAAACAATTCAAAAATGAGGTCAAGAAAGAGTTAGAAAAAGAAAGAATTTTTCTACTTAATTACGAAGAATTAAATACTAACCAAACAAAATGGATTGAAAATTATTTCAAAACTGCGATCTTTCCTATCCTCACACCCTTAGCTGTTGATCTTACTCATCCTTTTCCTTTTGTAAGTAACTTAAGCCTCAATTTGGCAGCAATAATTTGTGATCCGGAAACAAATACAAAAGAATTTGCAAGAGTAAAAATTCCACAAAAAACAATGGCAAGGTTTATTCAAATACCTACTGAATTAAGCAACATAAAGCCTCATCCAATGCATACAGCCATTCCAATCGAGCAAGTAGTGGCTTTTAATCTGAACCTACTCTTTCCTGGAATGACAATTGAAGAATATTCATTCTTTCGTGTGACAAGAGATGCAGATTTAGAACTGCGTGACCTGGAAGCCGATGATCTCATGATTGCAATTGAACAGGGTTTGAGTAAACGTCGAAAAGGTGGAGAGGTTGTACGTCTTGAGGTCTCAAAAAATATGCCTTACAAAATCTTGAATCTACTTCAAGAAAGTATGGGAGTTCAAGAAAACGACTTATATCGAATAGAAGGATTTTTAGGCTTAGATGAACTAATGTATTTGATGAAACTTGATTTGCCAGAATTAAAATTTCCATACCATCAAGGCCTTACGCATAAATCACTCAAAAGTAGTCAACGTGGCTTAATAGAAGACGGCTCAATTAAAGTAGAAGAATTTGAAAGCATTTTTTCAATAATTCGCAAAAAAGACTTATTAATGCATCATCCATATGATCTTTTCTCAACATCTATAGAAGAATTTATTAATCAATCAGCAGATGATCCTCGAGTAATGGGAATTAAAATGACCCTATATCGAGTGTCTAAAGACTCGCCTATTATTTCAGCATTAATTAGAGCTGTAGAGAATGGCAAACAAGTAATGGCACTTGTTGAACTAAAAGCTCGTTTTGATGAAGATAATAATATTCAATGGGCCAAAAGACTAGAACAATCTGGAGTTCACGTTGTTTATGGAGTAATAGGACTCAAAACTCATACTAAAATCGCATTAGTAGTTAGAAAAGAAAAAGAAAAACTGCGTACTTACTTTCATATTGGAACAGGAAACTATAATTCAAAAACATCAGACCTTTATACAGATTTGGGATTACTATCAGCTCAACCTGAACTAGGCCAAGATCTTATAGAGCTATTTAATTACCTAACGGGATTTTCTAAGCAGCAAAAATTTCGCAAATTATTAGTCGCTCCAGTTACATTAAGGAAAGGCATAGAGGAGCTTATACAAAGAGAAATCAACAATGCAAGCAATGGTAAAACGGCTAAGATTGTAGCAAAAATGAATTCATTAGTAGACCCACATATAATTAAACTATTATATAAAGCTTCTCAAGTTGGTGTAAGAATAGACTTAATCATTCGTGGCATGTGTTGTCTTTATCCAGGCAAAAAAGGAATTAGTGATAATATTAGAGTAATTAGTGTTATTGGTAGGTTCCTTGAACATTCAAGAATTTTTTGGTTTTCGAACAATAATAATCCTGAAGTATTTATAGGTAGTGCTGACTGGATGAGACGCAATCTAGACAGAAGAGTAGAAGCAGTAACACCAATTGAAGACAGGGATCTTAAGCAAAAATTAGAAGATTTATTAACTGCATATCTTGAAACTAATTCTGGAACTTGGGAAATGCAAAGTAATGGTGATTTCATACAAATAAAACCAAAAAATGAAGAAATTTGTGTTCAAGAACAACTAATGGACCAATTAAAATAAGACTAAATAATCTATAAATTTTGCCCTAAGAGATAAAAAAACCATTTTTCCTAATTTTTTTGTCATGAGGTACAAGTAGTCAATAAAAAATTTGACCTAATATATCGAAAATATTTTGTTTCTTTTTAACTAGTTTCTCGTTTCAGTGCTAAC
>CETG01009945.1_pt1 | contig 13928 bp, 13 predicted proteins | sample 361471 | NCBI WGS metagenome assembly CETG01 (sample SAMEA2622696, study PRJEB7988) | marine metagenome | isolation source: saline water (ENVO:00002010), including | reverse complement strand
GCAGGTCCAGGAGATCCAGATTTATTAACAGTGAAGGCAAATAAGTTACTTAATAAATGTGATGCTTTGATTTATGATTCATTGATTCCCAAAAAACTCCTTGAATATACATCTAGTTCCTGTAGGCATTTTTTTGTGGGAAAGAGATGTGGACAACATTCATTCACTCAAGATCAAATAAACAAATTTATGGTGGAAGTAGCGAAAGATCATTCTTGTATTGTACGTCTAAAAGGTGGAGATCCTTTCTTGTTTGGTAGAGGAGCAGAAGAAGCAGAATGGTTATTCCGCCATAATATTGATGTTGAAGTTGTACCAGGTATTACTTCAGGAATGGCTTGTTCTACCTACATGGGAATACCTCTTACTCATAGAGAGGCAGGATCATCAGTGACCTTCGTGACAGGTCATGAGGGAGAGCATAAAAAAGGTGATCCAGTTAATTGGCGTGCACTTGCGAACGCAAGTGATGGACTTGTTATTTATATGGGAATTTGTAATCTTGATTATATTGTTAATGAATTAATTTCTGGTGGCTTAGACCCATCTACACCTTCAGCAATTATTCAACAAGGAACACTAATGGGGCAGAAATATATTATATCTCCTTTAAATAGACTTCTAAGCAATAAGGAGGCTAATGGAATCTCTACTCCTTCAATAGTAGTGATTGGTAGAATTGTTGATCATCAAATTGTGAAGTGCGCCCCTAAACCTACAAATTTAACACTTTCTAACTTAAATGATTTAATGAATTTAAGAATAGAAAAAGAATGCTTTCTGAGTAAATAATTTTCCAAAGATATATTTATTACTGAAGAGTGGTTTTTCATTGTTTTACCCTTTTTGGAATCTTGCTCTTAAAGAACCTCGAGAATTTTATTTGATTGTCTTTATTTCTATTAAAAAAAGGATTGATAGCTAATCGTAATAAGCAAATACATATTCCATTTTGAACTTTATAGTAATTGGACTTGTTAACAGACTAGTACATCCAAACTCTTGCGGGTCCTATCAAGATGTTGCATCATCAGGGACCAACTCACAAATCGGCACAACCTTGAGGCGTGCTGACGGGAAGCGAGATACCAGTTCCTTGGTCAATCACCGAAAACCAGAGATTCATTTAATCGAATTGGATTAATTTTTCGCTAATTACAACTCCTCACAACCTTGACGCTAAATTCAATGAAAGTTCTATTTTTCCTAAGAGCTTTACCAAGCAATTCGGTTCAAATTATTCGTCGTACTCCACCTCTTGTTTTCGCAACAACAGTTTTATCAATCGGTGGGCTTCTTGGATTTATAAGTGCATCAAAGATTTTGGTGGATGGTCTAAAACCTTCTGCAAACACAATTACAGTTACTGGTGCCAGTACAGAACGAATTGAAAGTGATATTGCAAAATGGGATATAAAGGTTGAGACAATAGGGAATTCACAGGTTGATTCTTACAAGAGACATAGTGACTCTATTGATAAGACAATTGCTTTCCTTCTCAGTTATGGCGTTAAAAACAATGACTTTCAATCAGTAGCTTTGTTGCCTGCATCCACCTCAAAAGAGATAAGTAAAAACTCTATAACAGGTGAAATTACTTCAAAGAAATGGGTGACAACTCAATGGATAGAAATTGAAAGTAGCGATGTTTTTAATATTGATGAAACATACAGAAAGATAGGAGAGTTACTAGGGAAAGGAGTTTTGGTTAAACCTGGGAGGCCAGAGTTTACTTATACACAGTTAGCATCTAAAAGAGTTGATATGCTTGCTAAGGCGACAAAAGATGCTCATACAAGAGCCGAAGCAATTGTCTATCAAACTGGATCAGAACTCGGCAGTGTAAGAAAGGTTAATACGGGTGTTTTTCAAATTACAGTTCCAAATTCAACAAGAGTAAGTAGCTGGGGATCATATGACACTAGTACTATCAACAAAGATATCACTGCTGTGATGGGAGTCACCTTCGAGGTTAATTAATAAATGATTTTTAAAAATGTCATTAAAGAGGACAGGAAATTGGAAGATAGTTATTTTCCTAGATGGTGTTAACTCGGATGGGGAAACAACTTACCAACACATCTACGAACATAGAGATGGTCGAAAAGCTTATGTAGGTCCTGGCTATTGTAGTGATCCTGATTTGGAATGGATTTTATTTCAAAGGAGTAGAGAAAATAAATTATTGACTAGAAAAAAAAAAAGAGAAAAGCTTAGTCTCTATATCATCTACGCTGCTTGGTTAATCATCCTTACTCAAGCATCTATTGCTATCATCTCTAAGGGGGCTTGGGTTTTATTTTCTCTTTTGGGATATTGGTTAACTCAATTTGGTGGAATTGGTTTCTTTAATAATTTCAGAGATCTAGTTATTAGAAGTCCCAAATTTCAAAGTGAGAAGAAACTTCTGCACTTTTTAATCATCATTTGTTTTATAGGTTCTGGACATTTGCTTATTAATTTCGGAAGACTTCATAGCATTTCAATTTTATTTCTTCAGATTCCAGTTTTATGGTTTGGCCTATTCATGGGAATGATTGAAGCATTACTTCAAAAATGGAAAGATTTGAAATTTATTACTCAAAAAAATTAAGAAGTGATATTTATTATGATTTAACTTTCACAGTTTCGCTGATAATTATTTATTGTATCTTCGCTTGGAAAATTCTAAGAAGATGACCATGAACATTGATTTGAATACCTCTTATAAATTTGAGCATATCCTTCATACACTAATTTTTCTTGAAGGTTCTCACCATTAAGGCTTAATTCCCCAACAGTTCTTCCATACCTATCCTCAGTGATACGCCTTATTGAGATCTGCTTACCTTTAACAAGACTATTTAAATAGTCTCGAGCTTCTTTTGCCTTAATAGGATTAGCCCTTTTACCTTTGATTTCTGGAGTATCTATACAAGCAAGTCTAATCTTTTCTCCTTTATTTGTAGTGCAGGTGTCTCCGTCATAGCAATTTTTTACAATTATATTGCCAAATCTGGGTCTATGCGATTTTCTACCCAACGTCTCGCATGCTTCTCCATCTTTATCTCTATCAAGATATTGATGACCTTTCCCTAATAGATTTTGGGCTTTTGACCAATCTCCAATATCTCCACATCTATATTTTTTTTTATTAAAAAAATTTATTTTTTTGCAGTCAGGGAAATTGGTTGAGTCGCTATTTTCATAACTGCAAGATATCTCACCATTTGCATGGTTATAAAAAAAAGTTGGATTGTTGATTTTATCTTTGGGAACTATCGCAACCAAAGATAAATTAGGATTGCCAGTACATAAATTTGTATCTGCATTGTTAAATGAATATCCTATTAAATTTCCAGTGCTAAAAACGTTTTCTCCTTCAAGTAAATTATTAGTTTCACATTCACGTTTAATATTAGTAATTAAATTTAATGCAATTATTTTTTGAGCTTTCTTCTGAACTTTGTCAAAAAAAGAAATTGCAATTATTCCTATAATTGAGATTATCCCTATTACAGAAATTAGTTCTAATAGACTGAATCCGTTAGTTGAGATTTTTGTTTTATTTATTGAATGCAAGTCTCAAATTGTGTTTATATGATTTTATATTATTTTCCTGAAAAGTGATTTTCAAGGTGATTGCAAAGAAAACATGAAAATAGTATCTAAGATATTCTTAGAAAATCAAGTTTTTAGGCAAGTAAAAAAGCACTGGTTTGATGATATTACTGAAATTGGATGCTAAAATCAAAAACAAAGTCCAATCGCAGTTCAATAAAAATGAGATCAACTATTACTTTTTATCGTAGCCTTGAAAATCTGTAAGTTCCTTTATACCGCTCATTGTTTTTTTCATTAATGGACTTTATTTTTGTAAAGAATTTGCGTTATAAGAATAAAATTGCTGAATGAAACGGAAAAAAGCCCTCAAATCAATCCTCAATTTGATTATTGTCCTAATCGTTGCCCTTATTGGGTTCATTAAAGTAAAACATCCATTGAGTTATTTAATTGGCGTTCCTGTCTTTACTTGGATCACTTACCTTTTGAGCAACGCAATGTTGACTGATCTTCTCTTTGGAGAAAAATATGGGGCTAAGAATGAATAAGCTAAGAAAATCCCCCCCTGTTTTTCATCACATTCAATTTGATCACACCTTTTGCTCTAATAATTAGTATTAATGTGCATTTGCATGAGTATTTAAGAGTACGGTTGAAAAAAATCAATCACCAATCTAAATGAAATAATTTACAAATCTTGTACCATGTCTTGCTGGAATTCGAATTTTCTTCTTAGCTAGCAGTTCGGTGATATATAAACAAATGAATCAATATTAATCAACTTATAAAAAAAGCATAGCTATTCCTATTGAAGAATTTAAAATACACTAAAAAAGATGGGAGAAGCAAAAAGAAGAAAAAAACAAGGATTGCCTCCTAGAGAGAAACCAATTGAGTTAAAGGTTCCCGTCCTAAATAAAGAAAATATCCAAAAGAAAGTAAGGTCTTTTTTATATCAAAATCCAATTGTTCCATTTATTTTTTATGGAGCTGTACTAGGGGCTTTTGGTTGGGGGGTATATAACCTTGTGAAAGTCTATAAATTGATTTAAAAAAACAAACTTTTTAGCTTCCGCAATAATATCCAACAATGCCGATCAACAAACTTATTCCTGATTCAGTTCTCAATTACTGGAAAAAAGTATTTAAAAACATGCGATCAAAAATCAGCCACCAAAAAAATACTAACTAGCTATGGATCCAATACAAGTCTTAGGGCAAAAGGACGATAGGGAAGAAGTTCAAGTCAAAGATGCAAATATGGCAGGTCAGTTGTTAGTTAAAAATACACTTTCTGGGGAACGCTTTGTAAGAGGAATATCTAAGAGTGCCAAAAGGGTTTTTATTAACAGGAAGGATTCACCAGTAAAAAACCATTTTGAAGGACTTCCAGGCTGGAGTAGAGAAGATGCAATAAAGGCATTTGATAGTGATCTATGGTTAAAGCACCAGAAGGACTCTTTAGAAAAACCCGTTAAAGATTGGTTTATGGCACGAGTAAAGGAACTTATGGCTGGGCATAATATTGACCTTGTAGATGATATCGATCATCTACAAGGTGATAACGATTCTCATGGTTACTCATTGAAAAATTATATTGAATACTTAGCTAAGGACATTTAATCAATTTATATATTTGAAGGCGTATTGCTTTAAGAAATGAAACTAAAAAATTATTCATAGAAAACTTTTAACGTCATTAAATGCAAAACCTAACAAAATAAATAAAAACAAATTAATATAATGCTTGATTTAACCAGATTAGCTATACAGAGTTTATGTAACCATTACTAAATAAATGCTGATAGCTCAAAAATTATGGGAAAGCAATTATGATCTTGCCTTTCTTAGTTTAAATACTAAATTCGTTCAGGGGATAAAAAATGGAGATCTTCCGAAAACAAAATTCCAAGAATATATAGCGCAAGATTACTTCTTTTTAGAAAGCTTCGCGCGAGCATACGGATTAGCAGTTTCCAAGTCAAAAAATAAAAACAATATTAAAACCTTAAGTGAACTATTACTAGGAGTATCAAATGAGTTAATGCTGCATGAAACTTATGCAAGGGAATGGAATATTGATTTAACTACTAATTCAATAGAACCTGCTACAAAAAAATATACAGATTTTTTGGAAGAAGTTTCTAAGAACTTAACTTTAATCGAAATTATGTGTGCAATGACTCCATGCATGCGTTTATATTCATGGCTGGGAAAAAGATTATTAAATATGATTTCAAATAATCCATATAAAGAATGGATTTTAACTTATTCTGATGAAGGTTTTGATAACCTTGCTAAATCACTTGAGAATTTAATAGATGAATACAAAGATTCATATGATATTGACAACTTAAACTTTCTATACAAAAAAGCTATGAAATTGGAACTTGATTTCTTTAAGGCATATTCATCTTTTTCTTAAAATAGAAAATCTTATAAATCCTAAATTGTATAAACATGTATTCTAAAATTGTTCTTTCTATAGGTGGTAGTGATTCGGGAGGAGGAGCTGGTATTCAAGCTGACCTTAGAACTTTTATGTCCCTTAAAGTTCATGGTTGTACTGCAATTACATGCATCACAGCTCAGAATAGTTTAGAAGTAACTTGTGTAGAAGCAGTTCAAGCTAATACATTAAAAAATCAAATTGATACTTTATTTACTGATTTCCCCATACAATCTCTAAAAACTGGAATGCTATTAAATGAAAATATTATTATTAATACTGCAAAAAAATTGAAAGAATACTCTGTTTTTAAAGTTATTGATCCAGTTATGGTATCTAGGACTGGGTCAAAGTTAATTGAAGATAATGCAATTAATGCTTATAAAAAACTTCTTTTCCCGCAAGCAGAAATAGTCACTCCTAATATTTTTGAGGCTAATTTACTATCAAATATTCAGATAAGGAATGAAAACGATATAGAAAAATCTGCTCAAACTATTTTAAGACTTGGGCCTAAAGCCGTATTAATAAAAGGAGGTGGATTGAGTCATTTGAAAGGGAAAGATTTTTACATTGATAAAACGGGCAAAAGGAATTGGTTAACACATAAATTTGTCAATACTTCAAATACACATGGAAGTGGATGTACATTAAGTGCAGCAATTTCTAGTTATCTAGCTTTAGGATTTAACTTAATAGAATCAATAAAAAATGCTAAACTTTTTATTGAACGATCTTTAGATAAATCCTATAAAATTGGATCTGGGCCTGGACCGCTTGGACATTACCAGTAACACAAAATCTTACAATGCTAATAATCGTATTGAACTTAGAGAAATTAAATTCTCAGAATAAAAGGAATCTTTAAACCAATTTTTAATTTAATAGTACCAATGTTACATGAAAAATTTCTAATTTAAAATCATCTTTAAAGTGTTAGTCATATCCTCCAATGTCTTTTTAAAAGGAACAGGTTCCCAACCAAAAACGGAAATAGTTTCGGATAGGTCTGCTCCATAGCAACCTCTTTTAATCATAGAAGCAGTATTTTTCATATCTCTATTGAACATTGCTAATGAACTTATTACTTGACTAGGTATTAAAGTTTTAGGAGATTTATTAAAGCCAAGTTCTCTTAAAATTTGTGAAATTTCTAGGAATGAAATACCTTCATGAGACGTTGCAATTATTCTTTTATGATCACTCTTTTTATTCGTTAATGATTGTATATGCAAGTTAGCCACATCTCTAACATCAACAACAGTAAAATAGATATCTGGCAATGCTGGGAATTTCCCAGTGATCATTTTAACAATCAAACTTGCTGATATTCCTTCGATGTCATTACTAAGTAGTGGTCCAAATACCATCCCAGGATGAATCGTAGTCATTGTAAATGAATCTTCGGTTTGCTTCTCAATAAAATCCCAGGCTGCTTTTTCAGCTATTGTTTTACTTTTTATATACGCACCCACATTCTTTGATGTATCAGTCCAGTCAGTGTGATCACAGTAGCTCTTGTCATGGCCGTAAGCTATTGCACCCATTGATGAAGTTAGGACTACTTTTTTGATCTTAGATTTATGAGCAGCTGTCAATGCTCTTAACGTTCCTTCTAATGCTGGCTTAATAATTTCGTTTTCATTTTTTGGTTCTTCAATACAACAAGGAGAAGCAATGTGAAAAAGATAATCGCAATCAGATGCAGCATCTTCCCACCCTTTATCACTGAGTAGATTCAACTCGCAAAATTCAAGGTTTTCATTTTTAAAATTCTCACCTAATGATTTTCTAACTTCATCCTCACGATTTAAATTTCTTAGAGATCCTTTTACCTTATACCCTTTATTTAATAATCCTAAAATACAATGCAATGAAATATACCCTGAAGCACCAGTTACTAGAACTTTTTCCTGATTATTATCCATTTTATTATCGTATCAATAAACTAATGAACTCGTTATTTTTTATTAAAATAGTAATCCTATAAAATCACCCCGAGGTTAACCTTGAAATAATTTTCCCTTTTCTTACATAGTTGTGGATATAAACTATCATTTAATTATCTATATTCTTATGGTATAAGGGGTATTATCTTTCCCATTCATAGAAAGGAATTAAAAAGAATGAGTCCAGTTCTCGCAACTTCATCACAATTAAATTGCTTTTTTGTAGGTGATGGTGTTTAGCTTCAGATGTAGTCGTGAGTCAATAAACTAAACAAAGCGATAATTCATTGGTAATTCTACGGATTGTTAATCGTTGGTAATTCGTTATAAAGGACAATACTTGAAAAAGTTTTATGACTTTCATTGCGCATTTAATTAACAAAAGGATTGCTAACTTAATTAGTAGATTTGACCTGCCACAGTTGCCACCTCACATGGTTGAGAAGATTGTTATTGATAATATTAAAGTTGAGAGAGAAGCAAAGACCACTGACTAGAGAAAATAGTTTTGTATATATGTTTTCATATCAATTTCTTTTCTTCTGAAATAAGAGATGTTATTTCTAAAGTGTTTTAAAAAACTCTCCAGGATGAATATCTAAGTTATTTGTTTATCGTCAACGACCTATAAGTATGTTTAAATCTACCAGAAAAAACAGGGATTTATGCTTATTAAATTTTTCTTCAATTATGACTAGAAAGAAGTATCAGAATTTTTATCTTCAGATTCAGTTCTGATATAAGACAGGAAGGCATTCAATGTCACATGTGATGGAATACTTCCCAATATTTTCAGGAGGATTTATTATGTCTAGCGGAAATCCATTTAACCATCTACTTCAAAACGTCAAAGAATCATTTATAAATCGTGATTTAGTTTCTACATCTAAACCAAAATATGATGATGATGTAATTGAATGCATGCAATTTGGTATTTGTTCCTCGAATCCACGTCCATTGAAAGAAATTCCTTATTTTCATTTTTAATTAGGCCATATAGAAATATCTGAAAGCTGTTTAAAAAAAGTCGCTATCTTGGAATTTGACAAGATTAAGAATGAAAATTAATAAGCTAGCCTTATCTTCATGATCAATTTATAAAGAAATCTCCGTAAAAATGAATTATCACATACTCTTTTCTCATTAGAAAACAACATGACATATGTCCTAAAATGAATTGCCTATTGAATAAATCAAAAGGAGGGAATATAAATAAAAAAAGTACTACTTACCCTACTTACTACTTTAGGATTACCTACGATTGCTAATGCTAGAGTTGCTGATGAGATTCATAAACGTTGTCTAGACGCTAGAGATTACCAGGGTTGCGTGAGGATTAACCATAGGGCACCCTTTAGATTCCAAAGGGAAATGACAGGTATTGGGGTAAAACTCTTTCTTAATAGCGATACGGCTGAAATAACGATCCAATCCACTATTTTTGGTTCTCCTGCTAGCAATGTTGATATTCAATCAGGAGATGTAATTCTAAAGATAGATGGGAAAACAACTAAAGGAATGGGGTTAAAGGAAGCAACTAAATTAATTAAAGGACCTAAAGATAACCCAATTAAATTAATTCTTGCTAGACCAAACCAAAAAGGTAATAGAAAGAAAATTGAAATCAATATAAAAAGAGACACCTTTTTAATTCCAGAGGAAGAGTGTCTGAATAAATTAAATATAAGAGAATTATTTAATTATGATTTCCGAAAGGATTTGAACCCAATAATTCCACAAAGAAATTACTTTTCTGAGTCAAGTAAAAATTTATTTTTTAATACCCAAATTTAACTATTTTTCTAGACACGATAATCACTAGTTTATGGAAAAAGTTTTGTGCAAACCATTTAGGAATCTTTAGGTATATCTAAAGATTCATTAGCTGAAACTGAATTCGACTCATAAGCGCAACTAATTGTTGAAACCACCAACTCTGAACTGACAAGTCATTACACATTTGTTTCTAACTTTGTACTATCTTTCTCATTCACCTGCGAGTACAAGGTCAAATGGCTCAACGAATTAACGTTGCATTAAATTCAATCCCTTCTGGTTGCAGAGATCTGGCTGAATTTGCTTTTTTCTGCGGTATTGGTTTCACCTTTGGCAGCTTAGGATTGATATGACTTCAACTATTAATAGATTAACTAAATCAAAAATCAAAAAGTACATTCCCTATTTTGTTTGGGTAAGCTGATAATTTTCACTGGGTTTCTTTTCTACATGATGCAGGTTTAAACAATGACATCTACGTTTTTTTTAATTGCTATGGATGCTTTTTTCTATGTCATGGCTTGTCTTTAGAGAGAGTTGAAAAGTAATAACAAATCTTATCTAAATTAAACTACAATCTATTAAAAATAAATCTTGATTTATAATCAACATCTTCTATCGAGAAATATTCTAAGACTAAGATTTTTAAAATTAGTTAATAGATATAGAATTCTCTTATTAGTAGTGAAAATCGTCATTTGCTACTGCTTGGAGTTACCATGTGGACCCGTACTGTTGCTCCCGTACTGAAAACCTGAGCAATCCATAGAGAACTTGCCTCAGGTTGCTTTTTGTTTGTGTTTTTTGTTCCCATTGCTTTAGAGCAACTTTGTAAAGAGCGGGTTCATTTATACGAGCTTTGCTTTTGTTTTTGTTGGCTTTAATAACATTTTTAAAAAGATAGTCTTATTTGCTACGCCAATTCGAATCTTTTGAACGATTGATAGTAAGCTATCTATTTCTTATGTTTTTCCCTAGTTGATTTATTTTTGCTAGAAAAATTTAATAATATTGAAGCAAGATATTAAAGCTAACTTTTGGTTGGATTCTTCGTCAGCTTTTGCTATTTATTTATTAGTTAATTGATCTAATGCTTCGAATAACAAACAAGGAAACTTTAACAGGTGTTCCTGTTCGCGATAGGAGCTACCATTCAATTAAATCATTTTAATTAGGGAAAAGTGACTGGCGGATTATTGCTACCTTTTGTTTTGGCAGCTGTAATTGTTGCTGGTTTGTTTCTTTGGGTTTTCCTTTTTTTCAAAACTTTTCGTTTTCCAAGAGAAGTTGAATCCGCAGAAGAAATATCTCTTTAAGCGATAGGTCCCAGGCTTGAAGACTATCTTCTTAATTTGATTTAAACGAGTCTCTCTTTTTGAAAAAGGATAATTTATAGATCTCTTCTATCCCTTTGAGCAAATTTAATGCTTTAAACTGTATTTATAGAAGTTCTTTGAAGAACTTTTGCCTCTGCATTACTTCTCTGGGCTTCAATCTTCGCTTCTTGCTTTTGTGGTGATTGATAGTCAGTAAGCTTGGTCATAAGATCTAGGGTTGTATGGGTAATGATTTCGCGGTAAACCGACGAGGAATTTAGCGTTTTTTTCATTGGGGAGGCTTTACCTTACACTAAATGTAGTGCCCCCTGAAGATAATTGCTTTTGATCTTTACTTATCTACTTGATTCTTATAGTTTCAGGAATATTTATATGTCTTGTATTTAGAATTTCAATTAATTTTTTGAACCAAGAAGAAATGGAAGCATTATCAGGCTGAGCATGCGACAAAAAAATCACAGAACTCCTGATTTCACTAGCATTCAACTATTTTTTAAATTAAAAATATCTTTCAGAGAATATATGAATTCTATTATTTGTCATAATTAAGTCTCCTATGATGTTCTTTCTATATATTTATGCTCTATAAACCAAACAAAACTTTACGGATATTTATCCTATGGTTTGATCTATGAAAATATTGCGACTATTTATAATCTATCGCCGACAAAAGTTAGAAGATGGTCTATATCTAAATAAAGTTTCTAGCTAAAATGACAAAGACATTTCGTGTTGATGCAGGATTCGATAACCCAGAGGTAAGCCGCACATTTTTATGGATTCAGTTTATTGTCTTTACTGGATTAAATGTTCTTTTCTTAATTATCTTTCTTCTTTACAAATACAACTCAGCATTTCATAGCGTAATAACAGGTAGACCTGCATAGCTTTCAAACAGATTTCATGCAGTGTTCAATGGAATGTAATTGAGATTGGATATTCTCTGCTGACTTGTGCTACTTAAATTCCTGAAGCAACAATTGTTCCTAATAAAGGTTAAGTCAAGGCAAGTTCTGTAGATAATTCTTCAATAAAACCTCTTACTTCATTCAACTGTTTAGTTGATTTGGGCCTTGCAACCAGGAGTACTTGTTGGCTGCCCAAAAGCCAACAAAATTCTTATGAGGTTCAAAATATTTATCCACTAATTCTGGTTTTAACTTAAAGCGAACAATATCGATCAAGGTTTGTGATGCCATTGTTATTTAATTGGTGTAAAGATAGAGCATTAGATATTTCTTGAGATTTTGATGTATTAAAAGACATTTTCTTTGATTTTCATGATATAAGTTTCTAATCATTTATTTGAATTTTTAACTTATGGGTTAATCTAATCTCTCAACAAAAGTACTAAGGAACCTCCTTGTACTCTTGCAGAAAGCCAGCCAAAACTTTCATTTGACGCAATAAGTGCAAAAAATGACTTTTCTTTTTGTGCTGACTCCATTATAGACCTGCTCAATAAAATATTTGAACCTGATTTAAATTCAATGAGGTTTAAAGAGTAATTCAAGAAAGGTTGTTTACCTTTTAAATTTCCAGAACCAGAAAACTTTATTGATAAAAGTCCAAATTGAATAGATGAACTAATAGACAATCTATTTCGATCTTGAGGAGAGGCGTTATTTTTGATCTCTAAGTTTGCAGAGAATACTCTAAGTAATGAACTGAAAATAAAATTTTCGTCGTTGGAATCTTTTTCCCATACAGATACAAATTTCCAATCTCCCAAAAGAGAATCAAAGTCAATTCCACTAGTCTCTTTGATCGCAAGTTCCTCAAGTTCTAAAAGCTTTTCTTTGTCTGGGAGGTTGATATAAGTCTTTTCTAATAGTTCCTTATTATTAGGAATTGAGAAAAGTGAAGATCTTTTGTTTCGACCTTTAAGTAAAATCAGAAGTGGTATTGCTGCAATTACTAATCCAACATCAATTAATAGGTATTTAGCAATATTCATCATGTGGAACTAAGTAGATCTTTAGTCGCTATAGGTGAATTCTTTAATTCCTACATCATCTTATACAAAGACTTTTGATTGAGTAGTTTCTGAATCAGTTATAAATAAATATAAGTGATAGAACTTGTTTTATCTTACTAAACATTATGAATTATTTTTATCCAATAAGATAGAATAATATTAAATTATTAAACCTTATTGAATAAGATTTACACCTAATGAATGAACATATTGAAGTGTTTGGACAATTTGATGTAAGGAGAGATGTTGAGGGGGATGAGTCTGAACTGACGGAAAAGATGACAATAAATAAAGCTCGTATAACGAATACATTTGGCGGAGATCAATTAAATGCTGCTTTTGACGCAGTAAAGAGCAAAAAAAAATACTCGAGAGGTTATGAGAATCAATCAAAGAAGTTCTATATCAGTAGAAAAGATTGTCCAGTAAGAAATTTTTGTGAGGATTTGGCAGGTCCTAATAAGAGAGCTGAAGCAATAGAAATGTTTGATGCATTGTTTTGGGGGTCTTGGATTGCTTGTAACGAGATGCCAGGTCAAGCAAAAGATTGGTTAGATGCGAGGGTAAATGATTATAAAGATGGAATTTATATGGACTTTATTTGTGATTGTCGAAAGTTTAGAGGTAATGACGCTGATAAGACTCAAGCAAGTGAGATGACTAGGGCTGAATATCCATTTGACTGTCATGGTTATACTCTTAAAAAATATATAGAAGAACAGGCTAAGAAGTCTAAGAATTGATTCTTAGACTTCTAGCTAATTTAGCTCAACCTTTTTATGAAGGTTTAGCAGTTTTATTCCTTTTAACGTATAGATCGACATTGCCTATGGCTTAGCAGTTTATTTGTATTTTTGTTCTTGATCTTCTTGTTCCCATGCTTGAAATTGGAAATA
>CETG01097718.1_pt1 | contig 13941 bp, 13 predicted proteins | sample 361471 | NCBI WGS metagenome assembly CETG01 (sample SAMEA2622696, study PRJEB7988) | marine metagenome | isolation source: saline water (ENVO:00002010), including | reverse complement strand
TACCTAATGAAATTCCTTCAGAACTATTTTTTAGAGTTAAGACAAAATCTCAATTAATCTCAGAAATAAATAAATTAATCAGTATAAGTAATACTAAATATAAAGAACTATATGAAAAAGCTCGACTCTTAAAAAGTAATTATTTTTCTAATGTAACCAAGGATAAAGCCCTGAAAATGCTTGAGTATTTGGATATATAGTGTATAATTTCAAAAAATTAAAGCAATGAAGATATTTATGTCAGGAGTAGGAGGAATGCTTGGCGAAGCATTTTATTATGAATTTAATAATTTAAATCATCTTAAATGCACCGATATAGATACCTCAGAAGAATGGATTGATTATTTAGATTTTCGAGATAGATCCTCTTATATAGACCAAGTTACATCTTTTAGACCTGATTGGTTATTTCATATTGGTGCACATACTGATTTGGAATACTGTGAGAAAAATCCTTTAGAAGCATATAATACAAATACAGAATCGGTCAAAATAGCTGTTGAGATAGCAAATTCTTTATCAATACCTCTTTTGTATATTAGTACAGCTGGGATATTTAGTGGAAGCTTAGAATTCTTTGACGAAAATGACATACCTGAACCGATTGGTCATTATGGCCGTTCTAAATTCTTAGGTGAAAAATATATAATTAGCAATTCGAAAGATTATTTAATTTGCAGAGCTGGATGGATGATGGGTGGAGGCTTAAAAAAAGATAAGAAATTTGTAGCTAAAATAATTAAACAAATACTCGATGGAAAGAAAGAACTTAATATAGTTAACGATAAACAAGGTACTCCAACTTATACTATTGACTTTAGTAAAAATGTTAATCACCTAATTAAAAATAATAAAAGGGGTTTATACAATATGGTATGTAATGGATTGACTAGCAGAATCGATGTTGCAAAAAAAATATTAGAAATCTTAGATTTATCAAATAAAATAAAAATCAATTCAGTTGATTCGTCCTTCTTTTCTAAATCTTACTTTGCTCAAAGACCTGATAATGAACGTTTGATTAATAAAAAACTAGAAGAAGAAGGTTTGAACATTATGCAAGATTGGGAAAAATCACTCACACACTATTTGAAAGAACACTATCTACCAATTAGTAGATAATAATAATTAACTAATATTAATATATGAATATATTAAATATATTTAAATTAAACAAAGCTTCTTTTATCCCACTCCCATCTTTATCTTTAATCACAAGCGCATTGTTTCAGCATTCTAATTATAAAAATATAGCGGATCCATGGATTCAAAACAAAGATAAATACATCTGGCTTTCTAGATCTACATTCTCCTTAGCATTAATAGCTAAAATACGTATTGAAAAGCTTAATAAGAAAAGAATTAATGTCTTCATTCCAGATTATTTCTGTAATGAAGCTCTAACTCTAATACGAAATGAGAATGTTAGAATATTTTTTTATAAAATTGATTCGGATTTAGAACCATGCAATAATAGTATTTATAATCTTTTAGAAAAATTTACTCCTGATCTAATAGTGCAAGTACATTATTTTGGTAAACCAAGAAAGACTACATTCCTAAGAAAAATCTCTGATCAATATGATAGTTGGCTCGTAGAAGATGCAACGCATGCAATGCTTCCAGTAAAAGGTATTGGAGAAACGGCTGATTTTATCTTATATAGTCAATATAAGCATTTCCCTATCCCAGAAGGATCTTTATTAGTATTTCGTAATTTCAAACTTATAAATAATATAAATTTAGACTTACTTATTGAGTATTTAGATCAAAAATCAACAATCTCTCAATCTAAAACCTCTAAATTAATATTTAATATAAAATGGACTATAAAAAGGCTAATACAAAATTACTTTTTTAATATTCAAATTAATAGATTTAATTTAGAGTTAAAAAATAAACTGATTTTCAGACATACAGGTCCCAGTATCTCAGGATATTCACTTCGTATATTGAACCAAGAAAAGAAAAAGATTCACAAATATATTGAAATAAAACATAAGATATATATGAAAATATTCGATTCAATTTCTCTTTTAGATAATGTATCTAACGAAAATATAACCAACTACATTCCTTATATGATTAAATATAAATGTAATGACAATCCTTCCATTTTTCAATCTATGGTTAATAAACAGTCTTCAATTTGGATGAATTTTCCTTGTTTATCTTGGCCAGACCTTGCACCTGAGGTCCTCGCCGATACATCTAACCATAAAACAGCAATTGATTATTCTATCGACTCAATATATATTCCAGTACATAAGTCAATCTCAGATACTCAGTTAGATAAATTTTATTATGCCTGTAAAAAATATAAAAAAAATAATTCTAAAAATGTTTATACTAATTAAATAAACCAATTTATTTTAGATCCAAACCATTAAACAGAAATGAATAATAAATATAAAATACAATTAATATCCAAATCTGAGTACGATAAACTTTATCTATTAACAGAACCAAAAGCAAACCAAATACTCAATTGTACTCAAGCCCCATTTTATAATATAGAAACAATAGAAATTATTTACTTAAAAGTATTAATAGACGATAAGCCAGTTGCAATTACTATAATTAATACATATAAATTAATTTTTCCCTTCCTGAAAATTTATCGAATCAATAGAGGCCCACACTATCTCGTTAATAATAGTACCTCTACGAAAGAGATTATTTTTAACAACATATTTTATTTTCTAAAAAGTCAGGGATACAAGTTGCTAATTATTTCCCCCAATATTTCATCCAGTAATCTAGTTAAGATACTTCCTAGGTTAAAAATAAAATTACCTTTAAAAAATTGGGAATCTAGTATTATAACTCTTTGTGATAATCCAAATAGTCAAATAAAAAAATTTAAATCTAAATGGAGAAATACTCTTAAAAAAGGCATTAAGCATGTATCCATCGATCAAGTAACCAGTCAGATCGAGTTTCTTAAAATTATTTCTGAATATAACAAGTATGGAAATTCCTTGTCCTTTAAAACTATTCCAACAAAATCTTTGCAATTATGGAACTCTAATAATACTGAAAATGCCAAACAATTTCCCTATTTAAAAGTCTACAAATCTTACTTACCTCAATCGCCATATGAAACAATAGCAGCTATTGGAATTTTAACTTTTTTGAATACTTCCTTATACCTATTTGGTTATACCTCAAAAAAAGGAAAATTTTATCATGCAAACTCTGTACTCCTTTGGTATTCTATTAAACAATCTATTATTAGAAAAGAGAATCATTTTGATTTAGGAGGACTTTCCCAAGCGACCCCTAAAGGTATTCGTAAATTCAAGGAAGCTTTAAATGGCTTACCTTATTCAATACCAGGTGAGTTTTTGTGTATACTGAATTTTATGGAGTAAAAGTACAATGAATAAAGTATACATTTCTAATCTTTTTAACAAATCTTTTACATTCCTTGAAAACTTTATAGATTTAAATACCATTTTTCTCCGCCATCAGCCTAGATTATTTATCTTTTCTCTTCATAGTACAAATATCAAAGACTTTGATAAATACAAGTCATTATTAAAACAGATAAATCATATAGCACCATTTTTAAACCCTACCGATATTGATAATTATTATTCAGGAAAATATGGATCCTCTCCAAGATCTCTTTTAACACTAGATGATGGATTTGTAGACAATTATGATTTCGCTAATCTAATACTAAATCCTTTAAATATAAAGGCTATTTTTTTTATAATTCCTTATTACCTTGAGAATATTTATTCACCTTCTGAATTTCTATATGCATTATATCCAAAACTAAACCAGAAATTTCAACCGATTAACTTAGATCGATACAGACATCTTAATTTAAATCAAGTTGAATCTTTATATGATTTCGGCCATACTATAGGCATTCATGGCTATAACCATGAATCCTCTACTTCAATAAGTTCAAATGATTTGTCAAAACTTACATCACGTTCAATAAATGTTTTGGAGAAATATTTAAATAACATCAATCATTATTGTTATCCATTCGGATCTTATAGGGATTTTTCTCCTACCACTAATTCACTACTTAAGTCTAAATTTAGATTCATTCATACAGGAATTAGAGGTTCTAATACAATTCATGAATATAATAAAGGAATATTTAAGAGGCATATGATTAGTGGACATGGATTAGATTTATGTTACAAACCCTATGATTTTGATAATGTATTTTTCTTTGCTTTTAACCCTTTGAGCCAAATTCCAGTTAAGTTTTACCATAAGCTTAAATCTATTTTAAACTTCTAAAATATATTAAATACCTTGCTATGATCTTTATAAATTTCAATTATATTAATTATTTCAATTTATGAGACCATATAAAGGATCAAGATTTGGTTTATATAAGGATTTATTAGCTTCTTCTAATTATTTTAAGTTTGTTTGTGGAGCAGGCTATGAAGACAAGAAAGATGTTGAATATTTTTCTTATATTTATACTCTCTCGGGTTGCTCTGGATTTGATCTATGCGCTAATGAACAAGTTGTAATCGCTGCAAAGAATGGAATACAAGCAGCAATATGCAAATCTAAGGAACTTAATATAACTATTCCTTTTGAACCGTTCATAACTGTAAGTGTAGGGATGCCTGGAGACCACCATGTTCGGAAAGCAACAATTACTGAACAATGCGTTTCTTGTAGATCTTGTATACCTGTATGCCCCACAGATGCCATTACTAGTAATGTTCAAATAATTTCAGATCGATGTATTGGTTGTGGTAATTGTGAAGCCGCTTGTCCTACAGGAATTCAAGGAATTAACTATATTCACAACTCAAGCGAATTGTTAGAAATTTTACCTAAATGTATACAAGCAGGAGCAGATAGTATTGAACTTCATGCAGGTGTTCCTGATAATGAATCGACATTAAAAGAGTGGCAAACTGTTTCTAATATTCTTCCTAATGGAATGATCTCAATGTCTCTTGATAGAATGCATTTGAGTGATGAATCTCTTATCTCTCGGATAGAAAAAGCTAGTGCAATTGCTGGCGAAAGATTAATTATTCAGGCAGATGGTATACCTATGAGCGGAGGAAAAAATGATTTTAATACTACATTGCAAGCAGTATCTGTTGCTAATGTAATTAGTCGTAAATTAAAACTTGCAGATAAAAAATATAAAGAATTACCTATTTTAATTTCTGGAGGAACAAATTCTTATACAGGCCAATTAGCCAGGCAATGTGGAGTAGATTTTAATGGTATTGCAATAGGAACTCATGCTAGAAATTTAATATCGCAATACCGTAGATCTGCTTCAAGACTTAATGAAGAGAATGTTAATAAAGCAATGAATGAAGCCAAGAAATTAATATCGCTAAATCTTTCATCATAATTTATATGATAATTATTGATTAAAGAATAAATTATTTTTAGATATACTCTATTTTTCATATGAAGCTAGACAACATAAAAATAAATAAATCTCGGACTTTATTACACCGAGATTTACTATATAGAAATAAATATTTTAAATTAGATTACTTTAACTCTAAATATTCTACTAAGGAATCTATAGAGTATCTAACTTATATATATACAATTGTAGGTTGCTCAGCCTTTAACATAGAAATTAATCCCACCATGGTCCAATTATTGAATAATGTAATTAGTGAAGCAATGAATAGTGACAAGTATCTAAACTCTAATTCATTTTGCAGACCATTTATTACAATTAGTCTATATAACATAACTCAAAAACAAAAACTATTTAATGCTATAGAAAAATCTATATATGAGGGAGCTGAAGTAATTGAGTTTCAGCCGGTTAATTCTGATAAAGAGTCTATTGTCTCTTCAATTAATGAATTAGGAAAAGCATTCACAGATAATGTTATATCTTTAAAGTTGAATAGAGAATTCCTAAGCAATACTAGTATGATAGAAGTTATAAAAAAAGCAAGTGATTTAATTAAAGAAAGATTAATGATAGAAATCATTTCTTTTAAGAATGATGTGATCTCAAAGAATTCTAATAATGAATTAGAAACTTTATCAACTGTTGATATTATAAACAAGAGATTAAAACAAAAAGATCAGCTTTACCAATCAATTCCTATTTTACTACCAAGTAATTTGAATGGTAACCTATGTAAATTGGCTCGACAATGTCAGGTTGATTTTAATGGAGTTAATGTCTATTTTGATTCTTTAAAAGATGCCTACAAATATATAAAAAAATATAATCTCATTGATAGAAATTTAATCATAAAAGACTTGCTCTATGCGCAAAAACATATAAAAAATTCTTTTGTATAAAATATACTTTCTCTTAAGTATAAGCTTGTTTGTTTAATTGGTAATCTTTATAAATTAGATTGGCGTAGTCTTTTTTGAATACTTTTATAGTCCACAATAGCTTTATTAAGGATTCTATATTAATTGCAACAACCACACCTTTTAAACCAGCTATATTGGCCCCAATAATTACACTTATGATACCAATTAATGTTGTAATTGCAAAAGGTTTTAGCATTATTTTTATATTATTGCTAATTCGGAAAGCAAAACATATTATACTACTAAGATTAGTCATTACAGCAGATAATGTTATCCATGGAAGAATATATGAATTAGCAAGGTACGTATTCCTATTGCCTAAGAAGTAAAAGATTAAATTCTCTTGAAATAAATATATAAATATAATTAGGACAAGAAATAATATTGCTGCAATGTATGTAGACGATTCGATTATGTGATAGACATTTAGTAACTTTTTGTTTTCGGAAGCATTACCTGCTTTTTCATAATATATAGGGACGATTAATGAAGTGAATAAATTTACAAATAATCTTATAGGGAAGCTGCCTAATTGAAACAGAGCAGAATATACACCAACTATTGTTGTCGTCGAAAATAATTCTAAACTCCATTTATCCAAAATCACATATATCGAGGAAAGAATACCCCATATTGCTACTGGCCATGATTGAGAGAATATTTTAGATTTATAATCAGCAACTTCTTTTTTGTTAATAATTTTTAGATCATTCTTTCTTAGTACTAATTTATTGAGATAATATAATTGAGAAAATATTACTAATAACATTGATATAGCATATCCCCATATTGCAATTACACTTGAATTCCATATTAAAATAATAAAACCTGAAGCAATTATAAATTTAAACCATGTAGAAATTACATTATGAAAAGCGACGATCGACCTTTGTCTTGCTGCATTTTGTATGGCATTTATCATATTTTGGTAATTCTCTAACAAAGCAAATGCAATAGCCCCTAAAACAAATACAAAATATTCACTTTTACCACTTATCAAAATAGAAATTAATCCAACAAGGCTTATTATTATTATTCCTAGGGATAATCTTGAGGTTAATTCTTTTACCGCTTTAAAATAGCTTCCTAATTTTCCTTCTTGCCGGGCAGGTGCGAAATATCTAACAACGCCCCCAGTAAGTGGACCAATAGTAGATACGGCTATAAATGTTGTAACTGACATCCCTAGAGCGAGCTTTCCATATTCCGCTGGAATAAGAAGTCCTGTTAGAACTCTTATTCCTACTAATGCTCCTAGGATTGAAAAAATTTGACCTAAAACTATCCAGCTAAACTCTTTAATCAAATTCGAGTTGAGATTCTGATTTATTTGTTTTATAATTTTTTTGAGATAAAACAACTGAATAATTTCGAAGTAAGGGTATAAAATTTCTAATATAGCAATATTTATCGTTTTATCAGCGGTGTATGTAATACTTTATTCAGATTATACTAACTTATCTTTCAAATAAGAAATCATGAGAACTTTGGCTAAATCATTTTGCCATTTAGTAATAATTATAAGAGGCAAGATCAATATTAATAATCTTTTCTATATCCTTATTCGATCTTGAGTATTTTAATTTTATTTTATTAATTAGATCTTTACTAATACTTATATTAAATGACTTATTCATAATCTTATTTTTAATAGGCAATGAATAGGCCAGACTTCTTGTTAACCTTCTCATAAATCTGTTATCCCCAATATAAGGAATATCGTCAATTAAACTTCCCTTGTAAATTAATGAGTTATCAGAAATATTTAATTTATTTGTATAATCAATTTGGTTCTTAGGTTCTAAGCCTATGAATTTATTTAAATTAAAAAAAAATAATAGAGGATTTTTAACTAACATCTCATATGGTAAAACCAATACATTCTTGGGACTAAATATCTTATTGATTGATGTGATGTAGTTGAGCCAGTTCATACTATAACCAATATTATTCTCAGTGGCACGATAAAAAAAATCTGGCTCAATATATTTGCTAAATCTATCTTCTCTTACTATAATTTGTTTCCAAAATGACTCAAACCAATCAGATTGATTTCTTATGATGAATATAACCTTTTCTATAGAAGAGTGTTTTAGAAGTTTCATGTGATGAATATTTACTGGTATATTCATTCCATATAGCCCTTCTGAACTGATAATAATTCTTTGTACTTTTTTACTCTTAGTTGAAAATCTTTCTGCTTTAACTTTATTTTTTAAGTACAATGAATTTAACCTTTTCTGAATTTTTAGATCATTTCTGTTTAATTCATCTAAATTTTTCCACTTATGGTTGCATTTTTCTACTTCTTTATTTAGAAGATAGACAAAATTTAGCTCACTAGGCCATGAGAATGGACACTGAGTACTAAAAAAATTACAGTTAAACTTGCTAAAATAATTTAACTGTAAGAATGTTGATCCTGTTTTAGGAAGGCCGATATGTGCAACTCTAATTAGATTCATATTCTTTGCTTATTATACATTGTAATAAAATCAATTAAGAATTTTAATAGTTTTGCTATAATTTAATTCACTAAACATTAAAAATAATTATTTCCAATAAATGTATTTCTACTTTTCATTCTCAAACCAGTTAGAATTATTATTATTGGAATAAATGGTACATAATGCCTAACGTCATACTTCCCAATTACAAAAGGTAAAAAATAGAAGAATAGATAAATTATATATAAATCTAAATGTTTGGTATCGCTTATTAATTTGCAAAACTTGCTATTATTTCTTAATTTTTTAGCTCTAACAAAAATGGGCATTAAGAGGATAAAACTTGTCATTTTTGTAATAAAAAATGTTAGAGATGTAAATTTAATAGCAAGAGAATAATTGCTATGCCAGGGCATAATTGGTAGGATTCGAGGATCTATAAATATTATATAAATCTTGTGAATTGTATTCTTAATAAATTGAATCGGATTATTTGAGATCCAAATAAATGCTTGTTCTTTCAAGTCACTATCAATACCCCATTCAGTATTTATATCAATAGAAGATACTTTGATTAAGCCTTTATAGTCTAGTAAGTCTAAGCTAATCCCTGGAAAATATTCACTGAAATAAGCATTGTTTCCTTTTAGAATATTCCAACCATCCCAACTTGAGCCTAGTGTTAAATGCCCTGTGGCAGTAAATACATGTATATTCCAGAAAATAATTGCAGCTATTAAAGGTGAGCTTAGTTTAAAAACATTTAAATAGTTTAATTCCTTCAAATGATATGCCTTTATTAGCATCGTTATAATTACTGCAATACCTAAATATAATGTGCTTGATTTGCAAAGATAAGATAATCCTAATAAAAAAGAAATATAAAAACCGATTGATATAAATTGATTCTTTTCTATATCAATTTTTTCCTTTAGATAGCAGATCCCAATAAATGAGCAAGGTATAAAGATACTTAACCAGGATTCTTCATTTGTTATGTCCACTATTCTTCTTATAAAAAGGGGTGATATGAATATGGGGAATAATGTATAAAATGTTATTCTATTGGAGAGCAAATCTCTAAGCATTCTAACAGCAGGTATAGAAATAATTGCAAAAAATAATGCTCTTAAAAATGTAGCTAATTTTAAATTTTCTCCAAAAAAGGCAAACCATATTGGTATTAGTGGCATTCTATGAGCATAACTGTCGTGGAGAACTCCTCCAGGGTATAAGATATTAGAAGCCATATACCCATCATTATTTATAAGAGATTTAATAATTGGTCCGAATCCAAATGTGATTGACTCAGGATTTTCTAGGTTCCTTCCATCAGTTAAGAAAAAAATAATATATATGGTTATAGCAAAGAAAAAACATAATAAAATTTCATTTTTCTTTGGGATTTCAAATAATCTCATTCAATTATTATGCTTTTAATAACTATAATGATTTGATAACTTATTTCAATAAAAAATTAAAAAAACTATTTTTGTCAATAATTTTTTCAATCAACCACACTCTGCTTTATTTACCAGTATTGATCTTCAAATAAATCTACTTCCAACGTTTTTAACTTGCTCTTTCTTACCTTACTTATACAAGCTCGAATAACTTCTCCATTTACTTCTATTTCACAAGCACCACAGCTACCACCCATGCAACCAATTGGTATCTTAAAACCTGCTTTTTCAGCAGCAATTAACCAATCTTCTCCTAGTGTTTCTATTGAATATTTGCCATTAGGCCATTTGATTGTTATTTCATCATTATTCATTTAGTTACTTCTATAAACCTAGCTATATCGATATTTTTTTCAAATTCATCAGTTAATAAATTTATCAAATTCTCTCTTTTTTCTTGATAGTCCGACTCTTTTATCGATAAAGGTGAAAAACCTTTCTTTTTTCTTATTTGATTGATCCATAGCCTTCTCCATTCGCCATTATCTAGTATTCCATGTAGATAGGTGCCTGTAATACTGCCAGAAGTAACTTTGTTTTCCAATACCCATCCTAAATTAGAGTCATTTGTTAATGGCTTAAATTCACTTGGCAAAATATTACTGAGTTTGGTCTCACCATGATGTAATTCAAATCCTTTTAATTTTGTTACCTCAGGCCAATTGCTTGTTAAATTGCGTTGAGATAAGTATTTTTTATTTTTAAATATAGTATTAAAAGGCATTAGATTTAAGCCATTAATTTCCTTCCCATTATTATCTTTTTTGCTATCCTCTAAATTTTCAGGATCTTTAAGTAACCTTCCAAGCATTTGCATTCCTCCACATATACCAAGAATAATTCCTCCATCTAATCCATAGTCTACCAATTGCTTACTTAAACCACTCGAATGAAGCTTTTCTAGATCTTTAATTGTTTGTTTGCTACCAGGAATAATCACTCCATCTGGTTTCTTTAAATCATCTCCAGGTTTAATCCAAGTTAATTTAACTGATGGTTCTGCTTCTATTGGATCTATATCTGAATAATTACTAAAGTATGGTAATTTTATTACAGCAATCTCTATATCAGTATCAACTTTATTTCTTCTTCGTTCAAGGAGATCAAGTGAGTCTTCTGCCGGAAATATTTCATTTAGCCAGGGCATAATGCCTAATACTGGTATACCAGTTTTTTTCTCTATCCAATCCTTCCCTTTTTCAAATAATTTCATATTTCCTCGAAATCTATTAATTATTATTCCTTTAATTAATGATCTCTCATCCTTTTTTAAAAGTTCTAATGTTCCTATTAATTGAGCAAAAACACCTCCTCTTTCAATATCTGCCACCAAAATACAATTAGCTTTTAATAAAGTTGCTAGTTTTAAATTAGTTAAATCTTTATGTTGTAGATTTACTTCTACGGGGCTACCAGCACCTTCTAAAATTAGTCTGCATTTCTTTTCTTTTTGAAGAAGTTTCTTTAAAGCAATGTTAATTGTTGACCATCCTGATTCAAACCAATCCTTGTAATAATTCTCTGCATTAGTAACTCCAACACTTTCACCTAAATAAATCACTTCACTCGTTTGATCGCCTTTAGGCTTTAGAAGTATTGGATTCATTGCATTAATGGGCTCAACTCCTGCAGCCCAGGCTTGAACTGCTTGTGAATATGCCATTTCACCACCACTTTGATCTACCCAAGCATTATTGCTCATGTTTTGACCTTTAAAAGGTAGAGGCTTTTCTCCTCGCCTCAACATTAATCTGCATATTGCTGTAGACATAAGCGATTTCCCTGCGCCACTTGAAGTGCCTAGGATCATTATTGGAGTTCGATCAAGTTTCAAAGTCACGTAAACATTAAGCTCCTAAAAATAAAATTAATTATTCTTTCTAAAATAGAAGGCCTTTGTTCCGGTAAATCCGGTCTTTTTTTTAGAACTTCCCTGCCAAGTGGAGTTAGCCGAACTTTTGAAGTTAGCCCTTGTCCATCAACCTCTCGTCTCAAGACACCAATATTTATTAACCATTGCATATCTCTTTCAATACTACTTGAACTTAAGAAGTAATAAAATGTATTTGCTAAGTATGTCTTTCTATATTCAAAAACAGTTTCTGCCATTAATCCCATTTCTTGCACATCTTTATAAAAATTAGAATTAAATGATAAGCATTTGATGGATCTTTTTGTTCTTATAAAAATCTTTTTGTCAATTTTCATTATTTCAAGTTTTAGATATATATTTTGGTTATTTATTCATCTAGATTATAAAGCAAATTTTTTTAATTGAAGTTCTTGTGTTGATACTTGCTTCTGCTTCAAAGGCTCGCCATTCTCTTTTAAATCAAGCTGGTGTTAACCATCAAATTATGGTAAGTGATATTGATGAAGGTTGTTTTGAAAACTCTGAAATAACTCTTTTAGTTCAGCGACTTTCCTTTGCAAAAGCAGAAGAAGTTTTTGCAAGAGTAAGAAGTTTAAATTCAAGAAATAATATTTTTGAAAAACCTTTAGCTGTTCTTGGTTGCGACTCCTTATTTGAATTTAAGGGTGATATTTTTGGGAAACCTTCAACTAATGAGGAGGCTTTTGAGAGATGGAAAAGAATGTCTTCGGAAAAAGGGGAGATTCATACGGGTCATACTTTGTTGTTTAGCCCTTGTATACGAAAGGATCAAATGGACAGTAGTTTTTCAAAAGTTATTAAAGGAGTTGTCAGTACAAGTGTTTATTTTGAAGATTTAAGTGATGAAGAGATAAGAACTTATGTTGATAACGGTGAATCTTTGAAATGTGCAGGTGGTTTTGCAATAGATGGGAAAGCAAGTATGTTCATAAAAAAAATAGATGGTTGTTATAGCAATGTTATTGGTCTTAGTTTGCCTTGGTTGCGAAATGCTTTTAATAAAGTCTCAGCATCTGGTAATTATTTCTAATAAAAAAATCCTCCTAATTAGTTAGGAGGATTTTTTTTTGGAAGATAGTAAATATCCCAAAGTAAATTTTATTTAATTTCTTTAATCCAGGTCAGGCATTGAAAGAGCAGGTTCGGTCTTACGATCGATACCTTTCTCAAAACCAGCAGCAGCAGCACGGGCTCTTCCTGCATGCCATAGATGACCTACAAAAGTAAACCAGCCTAAGAAGAATTGAGCCCCAGCAAGCCATTGACGCAAATTAACAAAGTTAACAGCATTTGGCTCCGTAATAATTCCTCCAACAGAGTTGATGGAAGCATTAGGTGCGTGAGTCATGTATTCAGCAGCACGACGAACTTGCCAAGGCTGAATGTCATTTTGAATCTTCTCAAGACTTAATCCATTAGGACCTCTAAGAGGTTCTAGCCAAGGCCCCCTGAAGTCCCAAAAGCGCATTGTCTCACCACCAAAGATGATTTCTCCAGTAGGAGAGCGCATAAGGTACTTACCTAGTCCTGTTGGACCCATAGTGGTACCAACATTTGCTCCAATTCTTTGGTCTCTAACAAGGAAAGTGAAGCTTTGCGCCTGAGATGCTTCGGCATTAGTTGGGCCATAAAACTCAGATGGATATGCTGTGTTGTTAAACCAAATGAAGCAAGAAGCTACGAAGCTCGCAACACAAATTCCACCTAAGGCATAGCTCAATAAACCTTCACCATTCCAGATGAAGGCTCTGCGAGCCCATCCATAGGGTTGAGTAAATAGATGAAATAGTCCACCAATTACTTCAATTACACCTACATAAATGTGACCACCAAC
>CETG01188166.1_pt1 | contig 13951 bp, 13 predicted proteins | sample 361471 | NCBI WGS metagenome assembly CETG01 (sample SAMEA2622696, study PRJEB7988) | marine metagenome | isolation source: saline water (ENVO:00002010), including | reverse complement strand
TTTTGTTGAACCGATAATTTCCTCTATTATACTTGGAACTATTTTCATTTTATCTATTGAAGTATCATAAATTACACCAATCTTATGTACCAGTCTTCGATAATCCATTTCAGCATAGTTAGCAATAGTACCATTTGTGAGGGCACTATTGCTCATAACAATAATCTCTCCATTTATGCTTCTTAGTCTAGTAGATCTAACTCCAACCCTTTCTACTGTTGCCCAAATATTATCTATATTAATAAATTCTCCATTCTGAAATGGTTTATCTAAAAGTATCGTTATGTATTCAAAAAACTCTTGTACTGGTTCTTTTAATGCAAGTCCGGCTCCAATTCCACCAGCACTTAGTAATGCCCATATGGCTGCCATCTGAACACCAATATTTTGTAAATAGAAGAGTGATCCTAAACTCCAAATAAAAGCTCTAAGCATCGGACTCAACGACCTGATCATTGCACTTAACGAGGAATCATTTATTCTATTTGACCATCTAATAAGTAATTTAAGTGATATTTTATTTGTAAACCTTATGATTATGATTATTAATATGAGCTTTAGTATTACACTTATAAGTTCGTTAAAGCTTTGATTGATATTTAATAGGTTGGTAGCTATATATACACTTATTGTAATGCCAATTGGTCGAATAGTTTTTGTTAAAGTTTCTACGATGTAATCATCTGTCTCACTTTTTGTTCTAGAGGCAATTCTACTTAAAACTACATTTATAAATTTTGCTGCTAAGAATGATATTATTGTCCCAGAAATAAATATAGCAAGAGACTTAAGTAACACCTCGTAAGATTCATTCATTGCATAAGTAGCTAAGTTAACTCTACTGTGCCGCTAAAATTTGATTTATGCTAGTGCTTTAAAATTTTTTATTTTTTTGATCTGTTGTCAAAGTTCAGGGAGCGCCTAATTCAGCCTTTCTATTAAAACCTTCTTTAATTAAGTTGCTAATCTCTTTGAATTCCTTCCTGTCAGAAGTCTTGCACCATTCAAATATTATGGACTCTGCTGTAGAAAGAATACAGCCAGCTTGTTCCATCCTTCTAATAGCAGTTATGTGATCAACTTCTCCTCTGCTGCCAATTGAATCTAATATCAAAAATACATTAAAACCTCTTTCTATTAAATCTATAGCAGTTTGTTGTACGCATACATGTGTCTCTACTCCTGAGATAATGATGTCAGTATATCTCTCATTGCTTAGTATTTTTTGGATGGATTCGGAATCATCACAGCTGAATTCTAATTTTGGTATTGGCTTTTTGTTCGAGACTTTTAAAAGAGATTGATTGGTTGATCCAAGACGAATAGGGTTTTGCTCTGTAAGTAAATAATCAACTCCTAATATCTTGCAAGCACCTATCAACATATTAATATTAGTAATAATTATATCCTTATTTATAACTCCCCTTAATAGGCGGTCTTGCATATCTATAATAATTAATGTGCTACTAAGTTTGTTCATTTTATGTGAAAATCTTTCAAAGATTATTCTAATCTATCAAATTATCTTTATTTGTGTTTAAGTTGATTGAAATAGGAGTATGTGTATCTTTATAAGTTGAGATGGTCGCATCTCTCATTACGCAGTATTATTGAGAAAGCAGAGGCTATAGCTTTTGGGCCCGTCAAGTCCTCTTCAGAGACTTAGTGATTCCTTACAAAGTGAGTGGCACCAAGAAGGTAGGCGCGTTACTCCACAAAGGAAAAAAATACTTGGTCTTTTTGAGGAGATTGGTTCCGGGACACATTTAAGTGCGGAGGATGTACACCATAAACTAATTTCATGCAATTCAAAAGTATCTTTGGCCACTATTTATAGAACTTTGCGCTTATTAGTGGGAAAAGGGTTCTTGAATGAAGTTGAGTTAAGCGAAGGTGGTCATAGATTTGAATTATCTAGTCAGGAACATCCTGATCATCATCATTTGGTTTGCATCAGATGCGGAAGGACAGAAGAGTTTGAAAGCGATTACGTTATTCAAGCAGGAGAGATAGCAGCTGAAGCTATAGGTTTTAAATTAATAGACTCAACATTTAATGTGAGAGCTTTATGTCCATCTTGTCAAGAATTAAATTATTGATAAGCCTAACTTCTAAACTTTATTTTTATTCAATTTAAAGCCCCACCACAGCTCGAACCATTACCTGCGGTACAACCAAAGCAATGCGATCCAACTTTAATAAAATCACCCCTGAAGTCTTTTGTTTTGGAAGTAATGTCAGAAAGGTGAATATGTTTTTCACCTATTGACATTTTAAGCTGTTGATTGAAATCGCAGTCATATATAAACCCTTTCCAATCTACACTTATTAAATTCCTACACATTACTGTTTCTAAGTTTGAAGGATTATGTGAATTAATAAGTAATTCTTGATATGAATCATAAAGCCCTGAATGTTTTAAATGAATTGCAAATCTATTTATAGGCATATTAGCAATTGTGAATAATTGATTAAAGTCAATGTCGTAGGTAGATTTTAATTTTTTCTTATAGTCACTTTCTAATAAAGCTTGAGGCGGTGGCAAGTTAGGTCCCTGTGGATTAAATACCAAATTTAGAATAAGCCCCATATCTTTTTTCCCATATCCAAAATTATTTAGTTGTCTTAATCCAGCTATACTCCTCTGAAATACACCTTTGCCTCTTTGCTTATCTACATTAGTTTCTTCATAACAAGGGAGTGAAGCAGTAACTATAACTTTGTTATTAGCAAGAAATAATGCAAGATCTTCATGTCCTGGTTCACTTAAGATGGTCAGGTTACATCGGTCAATTACCTCAATACCCATTTTTCTAGAATGATTAACTAAATATCTGAATTTTGGATGTAACTCTGGCGCCCCACCAGTTATGTCTAGGGTTTTTATTTGATATTTTTCTAGAAACGTAATTATAAGATCTATATTTTCATTATTCATCATTTCCCATCTATGTGGACCTGCATTGACATGACAATGAATGCAAGCCTGATTGCATTTATAACCTACATTAACTTGGAGAGTTGTTAGTCGATCTCTTCTGATTGAAGGAAAACTCTTTGAAACCACAGCTTCATTGAATTGAATTCTTATTATCCTCTCATGTAAAAATCTAATAGCAACAAATTTTTCTTTCTATTTAATTATGTTTTTAGTATTGCTTTATAGTCATACCTCCTGTCTGCAAATGATTTAAACCAATCTATATATTCTGTTGGACCATTCTTAAATATTGTTGAGAATTTTAGAGGGTCATAGGGATCGCTGATGCCAGAATAATTTCCATCCGATAATGTAGGCCTCATAACTTCTCCTTTGCTACTGTCAACTACAAAAACTTGATTTAGTAAATTATATTTGAATCCCAAGTTTTGGATTAATGTAAGGAACGCTCTGTCGCTTCCTCCACGTAGATAACCGGACCCATTTTTCACTGGACTTGATGTTATAGTATCGCCTACTCCTACAATAACCGGCATATACTTTTTTGGTATTTGATCATGGCATAAAGTGACTAATTCTTCAATCGAATCTGGTGCATTTCTGATATTTAAATCTTTTCCAAAAACGTTAATCCCGTGATTTTTAAATATATATTTTTCTAACAGGATTAATACTCCTACCTCTTTTCTGGCTCCTGTAAGCATGAATTGAATGTCAGTTGTTCCTATATTTTTTGAAGATGCTAGTTTTAATATTTCTTTTCCCCCTTTTTTACCAAGATTTGGAGCTATATGAAGATAAAATGAATCTCGGAATCCACACTCATTTGCTATTGACATCAATGAATCCATTGTTTCCTTAGCCATGCATTGAACTCTCTTTTGTAAATTTATATCATTATTAATCATTGAGAAGATTCCATTTAAATTTAATGTGGGAGTGAATCTAGTATCTAAGACTGCAAAGTTGGTATGCTTATATATATCTTCAGAATTTAAATCTGGGAAAATTGATTTTAGTTTCTCCTTGAGGATATTCTTGATTATTTTCGGTACTTTATCTAGAAAGTCGATCTCTTCTTTTGATACTCCAATTGTTTGGGCTTTTCCATTTGATGATTGATATTCAATTCCTCCAGAGGCAAGACCAGGTAAATAATAATCTTCTTTAACTTTTATTTTACTTGCCGCTATTGATCTTTCAATTATCCTATTCACTCCTCTCGCACCTTCATGCTCTCCATTTGTAAGCACCGCAAAATCATCTTTGATTTTTGTTGATGCAATAATATAGGACGAGTCCAGTTCTCTTTCTAGTGGATCTTTTACCAGAGGTATGCATACACCATCTATATCTTGAATTAATAAAAGATTTTGGATTTTGAAAAGATTTTCTATTTGCTGACTTGGACTGATCATTATGTTAAAGGTCTTTTAATTTGTTATATTAACCTATTGATCTGAAATCTTTGTAATCTAAAGCTAGCATCTAAAATAATTGTCCTCTAACAATGATTCTTGAAAATTTACAAATCAATGATTGATTTTTTATTTCTATCTACTAAAATTCAATAGACAATATCTTATTAATTTCCTAAATACTTTCATTTGTACTATTTTACCAGTCAATGAATAATACTTTTTTTTGTGATGAGCTATCAAATGATGAAATACTCCTTAGACTTTTCGAAATTGAGAATGGAAGAGTTGGATTTTATAGTGTCGGATTGTACCCAGCCTCATTAGCTTATAACTGCGCTATGCAAACAAACGGAGATAGGCTTTTATTGGCTACTCGTGAGGGAAGAGAATTATTAGGTTCGTTTCCTAAATCTGTAGTTGATGGGATGGATGATACACATATAAAAACTATGACCAAGATGGGAATGCATAAGGAATTTGGTAAGGATGTAAAAAATACTCTTTCTGATTTAATTTTGAGATGTGAGCTGGTGATTCTTAGTGCAAATAGTAATTACGTAGAAGATGATTTAAAGATTGCGTGTAATCTAAGAAATAAGCTAAATAGAAATAATGTTGTTTTAGCCTGCTTAGCAGGTTCATTCTCTCATGATTCACAATCTAATAAATCTTATGTTTTATGTGAAAAAGAACAAAACTTAGGTTTCTTTACAGGCTTTCATCGTCACGGTGCATTGCGAAATCCATTGGATAGCTTTACTGCAAATTTTTGTCATCCAAATTCTTTAACAGCAATTCTTGCTGCGAGAATGTTGGATAAGCTTTCACCAAATATCCAAGTTTCTTCAGGTGTTCATAATTTAGAGGGGCAATATATAAAGGCAGCAAAAAATATGTCCTCTATATTTGCTGGTTTTGGTCATGAATACCATAAAGAGAATACAGGCTTACTCCCAACCTTGCTTACATTGTTGCACGATCAAAGCCTTGATCAAGCTGCCAGTGTTTCAATGATTAGAGAGAATAGAAAAGAATTGTATGGTTCTCAGTCAATCCCATTAACTGAACTTGGATATGGAGTACAGAAAATAGAGGCTGCTCTTTTAAAAGAAGGTGAATTAGAGAAGGTAAGAGACCATACATTTTCTCAATTGACTGCAATGGTTGCAGATGTTCATGGCAGCATGATGCAACCAGTAACGGGATTGCCAACAAGAAATTTTCAGGCTGGTCAAGTATTAGCCAGATCGATGCGACTGAGGAAAAGATGCCCTAAATCTAGTGAAGAACTTATTGATTGGTGTGAGACTGATGGATTAAATAGTGGAGGCCTGGAAGGTTTAAAAGCATTGAAATATTGGCCTCAAATTATTCAAAATTATTCAATTCCATTGAATGATTCGTCAATGATAAATCTTCTATTTATGTGTATTAATGGTCCTAATAGTATTAAAGGAATTGTTTTTGAAGTTATGACCCAGAGTCGAGAACTAACAAATTACTGTCAAGAATCTGTTAGACCATTTCAAAGCAGAATTTATGTTGATGCGTTAAATAATATAGATAGTGATTATAATAGAGATTTGATTTTAAATGCTGTAAAAGGTATTGACTCATCCTTAGCTAGGAATAGTTCTGAGAGACCTACCTCCTATAAAAAATGTTTCCCATCCCCATACTATCTAAGATTAATGTATGCAATTGAAGCATTTTTTAATAACAAAAACTAATTAATATTAATATTTCAATATAATGAAATTTTACTTATATATCTATCTTATCTTTAATCTCTTTTGATTTGTTTTATGTTAGAAGATAAAATAAATTCAGATAATATTTTCAAGCTCTCAAAGCTATTCTTTCCAGATAAAAAAATATCTGATGTGGTTAAAATTACTTCAGGTAATGTAAATGAAACTTATAGAGTATTTTTAGCAGATTCATTAATTATTAAATCTTTCATAGTTCAAAGATTAAACAGTAAGGTCCTTAAAGATTTGGACTCAGTAATATATAATTATCTAAAATTAGAATCATATTTTAATTTGTGGAATACTACTAGTAACAGTATTTTAATAGCTGAAAGATGGGAATTCGCCTCTTTATATAAATTGAAAATTAATGATGAGTTTTTAGCGAATTATGGTGGCTCAAACTGGCGTGCAATTAAAAATATAGATAACTCAATTAATTATAGTTTGAGTTCACAGATTGTTAACAAGAGAGAAATTGGAATAGGTTTAGCTAAATTCCATATGATCTATAAGGATTTTAAATTAGATGAGATAAGGCCAGTAATTAAACATTTTCATGATACTTGTTATTATTTAGATGAATTTGACTTGTCTTACCAAAAAACATTAAAATTTAATGAACTTTCTAAAAGCAATAATAAAATTAGTAAAATATTAGACTTTATAGCCAATACAAGACATTTAACTGATAGTTTGCCCAATGCTTCAATTCGTAAAATGTTAACAACACAGATTGTGCATACAGACCCTAAATTAGATAATTTTATGTTTGATATAGATACAAATAAGGTGATTTCTCTTATCGATCTTGATACAGTACAGCCAGGATTAATTATTAATGATATTGCAGATTGTATGCGATCTTGTTGCAACCCCGAAGGTGAGGATGCACTTTTGAATGATGTTGACTTTAATCTTGATATTTTTAATGAAATACTTGATGGATATTGTTCTATAGCAAAACCGATACTAAAAAAGGTTGATTTAGAAAACCTTTATATTTATCTGAGGATTATATCGTTTGAATTGGGAGTTAGATTTTTTACAGATTATTTAAATCATAATATATATTTTCATACTGAATATGAAAATCATAATCTCGATAGAGCTGAAGTTCAATTTACTATCTCAGAAATTATTTATAAAAAAAATAGGCATATCAAGCATATCTTGCAAAACTTAAGTTTGAAGTATGAAATTTGAACTTTATTGACTTTAAAATTATCACATCTAGACTTTAAGAGAGTTGCAATTAATCTTACTAATTCTATTTACAATATTTATAATTTGCTTTAATTAAGCCATGAAAAATATAAATGTTTAAAATTCTGTATTTCTTTTTTTTGTTTAATGTATCCCGACTTACTTAAAATAAGTTCCCTAATTATTCGATTGGGACTAATCTCGTGTTAACTAAAAAAAAAAGCGTGTTAAAAGAAACAAGTCACAGAGCCACCGAACTTAAGGACCTGGGCTGGTCTGTCGATGAAATCGCTAGATATGTTGAGTTGTGGGACTACCGACAGAGATGGGGAGCAATTAATTTAGAAAGAGAAGACAGGCAATTCCTCCGTAAAGCGGAGGCTGCTTTGCCTGAGATAAAAACAGGTAAGGTTTCATTGAAAAAACCTACACAGGAGAAGTCATATTACCGTCGGATTAAATTCTTTTTGGATTCGATGATTGAGTCTGAGAATAGCTATGGATTAAGTGGATCTCGAGGTGTTTGGGCAATTTTATTAGAAGAAGAATTGAGAGCACTTGATTATTACGAACCAGTACTTGGCTTGCCAGATACTATTAAAGCGAAGGCTCTAGAGGAATTTAGAGAAGAATTTGTAGAAAAATTATCAGAGCAATATAAAGCTGATATTTTGATTAAGAGTTTTGATTTTAATTCTTCCCTACAAAGTCTTCAGTCATCTGAAAAGAATAATTGGAGAGCTCTTCGTGCTGACGCTTTCAGAGAAGATAAAGCCTACCCCCTTGTCAAAGAAGAATCAGTAGAGGGAGTCAGAGAGTTGGCTCGAGATCAGTTGCTCCCGAAAATCAAGTCTCTGCTACCTTCCCTTACTGATACAGATAAACAAGAACCTCCTAATGATTGGAGTCGTGATTGAGCTTTTTAGCTAGAAATGGTTATTGATTTCAAAAATTTAGACCTTGTCCTCATCTCAGCGATTTGAAACTCTGCAGCTACATGCTGGTCAGACTCCTGATCCAGTGACTAACTCTAGAGCTGTACCAATTCATCAAACAAGCTCTTATGTTTTTAACAATGCTGAGCACGGTGCAAATCTTTTTGGATTAAAAGAATTTGGGAATATTTATACCCGTCTAATGAATCCTACAACTGATGTCTTTGAAAAAAGAGTTGCAGCACTAGAGGGTGGTGTTGCCGCTTTGGCAACGGCTTCGGGACAATCAGCTCAATTCATAGCCATTACTAATTGTATGCAATCTGGCGATAATTTTATTTCGACTTCCTTCTTATATGGTGGTACTTATAATCAATTCAAGGTTCAATTCCCCCGGCTAGGAATTAATGTGAAGTTTGCCGATGGAGATGATATAGGTAGTTTTGCCTCTCAGATTGATAGCAATACAAAAGGCATATATGTTGAATCAATGGGTAATCCTAGATTTAATATACCTGATTTCAAAGCACTATCTGATTTAGCTAAGGAAAATAATATTCCACTAATAGTAGATAATACCCTTGGTGCGGCAGGTGCTTTGATTTCACCAATAAAGTATGGAGCTGATGTTGTCGTAGAGAGTGCAACAAAATGGATTGGTGGACATGGAACAAGTTTAGGTGGAGTTATTGTCGATGCTGGGACTTTTGATTGGGGAAATGGTAAATATCCACTTTTTAGTGATCCAAGCGATGCTTACCATGGGTTAGTTCATTGGGATGCTTTTGGATTTGAATCAGATGTCTGTAAAATGTTAGGTGTCCCAAGTGATAAAAATATTGCTTTTGCTTTGAGAGCAAGAGTAGAGGGATTAAGAGATTGGGGACCAGCGATAAGTCCATTTAATTCCTTTCTTCTATTACAAGGACTTGAGACATTAAGTTTAAGAATTGAAAGGCATTGCGAAAATGCAAATAATTTGGCTATTTGGTTAAATGATCATCCCAAAATCAAAGATGTATGTTATCCAGGTTTATCATCAGATCCATATCACTCTAGAGCTAAATCCTATTTATCAGAACGAGGGATGGGATGTATGCTTATGTTCTCATTGAATGGGGGATATGATGATGCAGTTTGTTTTATTAATAGTCTAAAACTGGCTAGTCACTTGGCCAATGTAGGAGATGCTAAAACACTTGTTATTCATCCTGCATCGACTACTCATCAACAGTTATCATCAGAGGAACAACTTTCTGCAGGTGTTACAGAAACTATGATAAGGGTGTCAGTTGGATTAGAACATATTGATGATATTAAGAATGACTTTGAACAAGCCTTGTTGGCTATTTAACTAATATTGGTATATTAAATTGGCATTAATCCTTCCTCGTGGCTATCACAAAATTGCGGATGTAGAGAGGAACCATATCTCTTGGATTGAACCTGATTTAGCCGTACGTCAGGATATTAGACCACTAAGGATTGGGATATTAAATATTATGCCGCTAGGTAAGCAATATGAATTTAATTTATTACATCCTTTGGGCCTTTCACCCCTTCAGATAAAGCCAATATGGATTCGGTTGAAAAGTCATGCATATAAAACGTGGGATACAAATCATCTAGATGGTCTTTATGTGGGTTGGGAAGAAGCTATGTCCCCAGAACCGTTAGATGGATTAATTATTACAGGAGCACCTGTTGAAAACATACCATTTGAGGATGTTAATTATTGGCCTGAGTTAGTAGAGGTTATTGATGAGGCTCGCGAGAGATGCGCAAGTACTCTTGGCCTTTGTTGGGCTGGATTTGCGTTGGCGTATTTAGAGGGGGTTGAGAAAGAATCATTTGCAAGGAAACTTTTTGGTGTTTTCCCTATGAGAAGCCTTGTTCCAGCACATGCAGTCATGGGAACACAGGATGATGTGTTTTTATGCCCTCAAAGTAGATATGCGGGATTACCAGATGCTGCAATGGAGGATGCGCAGCGTCAGGGCAGACTTAGGTTATTAGCTTATGGAGAAAAAGTAGGTTATACGATTTTTGAGACTACAGATCAGAGACAATTGATGCACTTAGGTCATCCTGAATACAATGCTGGACGGCTATTATCTGAAATGGAGAGAGATAAAGCTAAAGGAGATGTTCCTCCCCCTGAGAATTTCAACCCTGATGATCCAAAAACATCATGGCGATCTCATAGAAATTTATTATTTCAACAATGGCTTTGGTTCTGTTATCAAAGAATTAGTTTAGTTGAATAGTCGTATATCTTTACTATTTAGAGAATGATTATCTCTAATGTGAATCCATGGCAACATGAACATAATTGGATGGATTACAATGAATCTCTTTTTTGGCAAAAGCAAATAAGAGAAAAAACAAACTGGGAGAGACCCTCTATAAATTTTTACGGAAATAATTTTAAGATACCAAGATTGGTAAAATTCTTTTCTGAAAATGGAATTACTTATAAATATAGTGGAATAAATCATAAAGGAGTAGGTTGGCCTAAATGGTTCTCACCACTAGTAAATAAGATAAACAATTATTGTGAAATAGATTTTAATGGGTGCTTATTAAATCTCTATCGAAATGGAAAAGATTGTATGGGATGGCATTCAGATAATGAACCAGAAATAAATTCAGGTCTTCCAATAGTTTCACTATCATTGGGAGAAAGTAGAGATTTATTATTCAGGGATACTAGTAAAACAAAAAGAGAAAAAATTCTATTGAGCAATGGTGATTTATTAATTATGAATCCAACATGTCAAAGTGATTGGCAACATTCATTACCAAGAAGGGAAAAAATTTTTAATGAACGAATAAACCTTACATTTAGATGCTATTATTAAATTTAATCCCTGATATCTGATTAGGATTTAATATTAATTTGTATACTTTTCTATTATATTATTACTCATATCCCAAAGAGTTTTTCGATCCTCAACAATAAATGCTTTTTTTGCCGATTGGCATTTTCTTGGATTACCACTAAAGCCATATTTTGGCCCATATTGATCTCCACTATTAACGTCTGGAGCAGTTGATGCATATATTTGAGGTAATGCACCATTTTCAGCTGATTGAAACAAAGGATTGAGTATTTTATAAAAGGTATATTCGATTTTTGACTTTGACATTTCCAATGATTTTTTTTGAAGATTTGTTTTGGCTATCCCAGGATGAGCAAGTAAGGATAAAATCCCTAAATTGTCTTTTTTAAATTTTTGTTCAAGTTCAAGAGCAAACATAACATTTGCAAGCTTACTTTGGGCATAAGCATCCCACCTGTTGTAATTAGAATTTTGGTAAATTGTAGAGAGATCTATTCTCCCAAAATGCTGAATACCTGAAGTGATAGTAACTACTCTTGCCTTAGGTTCTTTTTTTAGGAGAGGGATTAGATTTTTAGTAAGAGCAAAGTGACCAAGGTGATTAGCTGCAAAATGCATTTCAATTCCCTGATTACTGTATGATTCTGGTATACCCATTACACCTGCATTATTTATTAAAGTAGAAATTCTTCCATACTCTTTTATTACTCTTGAAGCTGTTTTATTTACACTAAAAATATCACTTAAGTCTATATAAATGAAATCAACATTTCCTGCAAGATTCATAGATAGTATTGCTTTTTTAGCTTTAGCTGCTTTTTTCTCTGATTTATAGCCCATCAAGACAGTGGCACTCTTACTTAAAAGTACTTTGCTCGTTACATAGCCAAGGCCACTGGTAGCACCTGTAATTAACACTATTTTGCCTTTCTGAGAAGGGATATCACTCAAAGTCCATGTCATAGGAAAATAGAATTAAATTAACAACCAAAATCAAATAAATTTTAAGCATTTATTTCGTGAATAGTTTCTTTCTTCTACTATTGCTAATATATTACTTAGGAATATTAAAAGCTCTCTTTTTTCCTATCGGTTAATTATTTATTAGTTGGTTGTAGATATTTCTTCCTTATTAAGCTGACGCAAATATCTCTTTCTTTGTCCACTCCCTTCCATTTCAATGGACCAGCCACAAGCAAGGCGATGGTCTTTTTCTTCAAAGCTGGGATTTGAAGAAAGCTTTTTTAGTTTTTTCTTTTTTATTTCCATACTTTATTAAACCATTTCATGCAAGTATTTCAAGCTTTAACTGCATAAACCAACATTTTTCTTTTGGAGATTTTGGGGAATTAAAAGAAAACTTCGGAGCAGGGAAAATTCACTGCAGTGAAATAGGCACCCATACAAGAGACTGTTATTACTTTCTAACGTGATATTTGTATACTATAATGTAGCAAACTATACTAGCTATAGCACCATCGTTATGGATACCTCCTCTCTCGCTTTTCCTTTGATTGCTTCAATGCTTTCAGGCGTTCTTCTCCTTACAGGCATAGGGCTTTACTTCTCTTTCGGACCAGGTTCCAAGAAGCTTATAGATCCCTGGGATCACGATGATGACTGATCTAATTCATTTAAGAGCTTTCTGGGATTTCAATTCTGTTTGAATTAAAAGTTGAATCATCATAAATCACTCAATGTTTGCGATTCGGACTTGTTAGTTGCAAAGGTTCATGAGACAAAGAAGTTGAGGGGAAGTTTTTTAGATTAGAGTTTATGATAATTTGACTCCTATACGCGACGTATTAAAATTAAATGAGATCTTATTAGGATTAAGTAACTGTTTTTTCATAGAGAGAAGTCTTCAGAACTATTTTGTGTGCGCCAAGGAAAGAAAATGATTGCGAAAAAACTTATTTATCAGAAGTTAAGTCAAATTTAAAAAATCAAAGCCTCTTTTAAGATTATTATATAATTTTAAAAATTTTTAAATTACATTGAAAAAATAATTTTATATATATTTTTTTATTAATGATTTGCCTCTTGATGTAATTTTAATTGTCTTGATAACAAGATTAATAGATGTTTTATTTTTTTGTTAAGACATGTTATTAATACTTGAATCTTTTTCAATGCTTTCTTTAGTAAAGGAATTCTTTCGCATTGCTCGTGGGCATGAGTATTCAGACCTAATGGAGGACACTGAATGGGGGAAGACTAGCAATGCAATTATTAATGCAAGAGATTACTCTGACTTGCTTGAAGATACAGATTGGCTTTAAAAGTTTTGTAGTCTATTGATTCTCTTTAGCTGATATCAAAAAAACAACCCTTGAAATTTTCAAGGGTTGTTTTTTTCTTCTCTTTGGTATAATTCAAAAATCTTTTGTCCCAATGCAACAGTTGAAGCTAAAAGGATTCCAACTGTCACCAGTTGAAGATAACTTGCTTCTAGGTGCATTTTGACAATTAATAATTCCTTATAATCATAGCATTTTAATACTTTAATCTATATTATTAAACTATATAATTAAGAATTTTTTTTTAGATTTTATTAAAAGGAATAAATATTTCTATTGAATTTATTGTCTGGGGAGCTAGGTTCTCTTTGAGATCGAGAATTTATTGAAATTCTTATTTTTTGATAAAGAGTATTTATTTCTTCTTACAGACCTCTTTTCTAATTCGAAGAATGTTACAGAACCATATCAATTAAAATGCAAAACTAGTCTTTTGGCTGTTTTTCTAGTGGTATCTCTTGCTGACAAAGTGTTTCTCAAAAGGACCACATGGAACTAGACTTTAACTTAACGGGGCGTGGCGCAGCTTGGTAGCGCGGGTGCTTTGGGAGCAC
>CETG01122379.1_pt1 | contig 13982 bp, 13 predicted proteins | sample 361471 | NCBI WGS metagenome assembly CETG01 (sample SAMEA2622696, study PRJEB7988) | marine metagenome | isolation source: saline water (ENVO:00002010), including | reverse complement strand
TGTGCTATCGCAGATTCGAGGTCTTCTAGGAGATCGTCATCATCCATTAGTTTAAGTATATCATAGCACCACCAATGGTCATATTACCAGTTGCTCGGATAGTAGCCATGCCTGTTATGATATGGGATAAGTTTCCCTTAGTAGTCTGTGTAAGGTTACCAGTAACATCAGTGACCTGATTACCACCAGCAGTTGTCTTACCATCCATGTATGCTAGAGTATAAGACTTAGTTGCTGTTTCTGTCAAGTCTTTTGTTGTTGCTCTCGTATAATTTCCAGTAACTGTCTGTGTAAGATTACCAGCAGACATAGTTTTTGTTACATTACCAGCAGTAAAGAGCTCTGTATGGTTACCAGCAGTACTTGTAAATGATGTATCACCTTTTGCTACAAGGATAGAATATGCATCTTTACCTGTAACAGTGGGTGGTTTGGGTACAATACCACCTATCATATGACTAAACCTACCACCATGTTTTACACTACAGTCTCCAATAGACTGTATCTTAAGGTGTCCTAGAGTATTGATGTTGAATATTGCACGTGGATCCTCTGTCTGTCTAATTGTATACTCACCCTTGACCTTCTGGAACCAACCACTCGTTTCATTTTCTATAAAAGAACTAACTGTCTTAATATTTCCAGCAGTAACTGATAGATTACCACCTCCACCATCACCTGCTTGCATCTTTATATTAGCACCAAATAGGTTCAAGTCAGCATCGGCACGTACACTAACATTCTTACCTTTTAATGCCATATGACCATCGACTGCTTCTATATTACAGTCACCACCTACCTTAATAGATATTGGTTTCTCTTCATCGATGAAGTTTTCTACCTCAAGGTTTAACTTACCACCAATCTTTAATGTTAGATCACCCCAAGATCTTAGTGTTACATTGCCACCTGTTTCATCATCTCCTACTTTAGCAGCACCTAAGAATACGTTACCCTTCTCATCAAAGTCTAACTTCTGACCATTATCAGTAGCAAGAATGAATGTTATCCTACCTTCTGGGTTGACCTGTCTAATGATCTTAACACCAAGCAACCTCTCAGCAGCCATGAGTTCTTGCTGTGTAGCAGAACCTGGATTATTATCAGTTGGCTTCTTATTCTTACCTTGATTGGTAGGCATTTTGCCGTCAAGGAATCCCTTCTGGGTATTCAATAATGATTCAGATGACTTACTCATGTTGGGCAATCCACGTAACGACCAGTACCAATCTTAGCATATCCTAGCAGATCTCTTGTCTCACTGTCAAGACATACTAAACTAGCAACTGCCTTTGCACCATATCCACCACCACCAACTATTTCAACTGTTGGTGCTTCAGCAAATACAGTAGTTCTATCTACAACATCAAACCCACTAACAAATCCATCATCATTTATCCTAGCAGTTACTAAGGATGAATTACCATCCACATATACAGTTGGTCTTGATGTATACTGCATACCTGGTCTTATTAATGTAAGAGAATCTAACACACAATCAACTGTGTCTGGTTTAAAGGTAACATAGTTAGATCCTCTTTGTGTAAGACGAATCTCTGTTACTCTACCATTAACATCTAGCAATGGAACCGCCATAGCTCCCCATCCTTGTCCAGTGATTGCAATCTTAGGTGGTAATAAGTATGGGTCACCTGGATCATCAATAGGTATTTCAATAATACGTCCACCATCATCAACAATAGGATCACCTATAGTAGGTTCTTTGAATCCTGGATCTGTGTATGGTGGTTTTGGTGAAGTTAACTTTTCTTCCTGACCTAATATCTGTACATTTGCTACAGCACCTGTACCATTAACAGAGAACTGAAGATCTTCAATACCCTCAACCTCTGAATCTTCTTTTATACCAATAACAACAATAGACTTATTTGATTGTACAGTGAATGTTCCATAAAGATTACCACCAACAATATCATCCTGAGTTATATTAGAACCAAACAATGAATAACCAAAGAGAGTACCATCAGGTACACCTTCAGTTGAAATAGTATATGTTACAAACTCACCTTCTTTATACTGCAACTTATCACTTGTTACAGAAACACTAAACTGATCATTAATAATCTCTGTAGGTGGTGTTGTTGTCGTATCGATAGGATCTCCAATTGGATCTGTTGTAGTACCACCAGTAACAGGTGTTATTTCTACTATACTTCCACCAGGTCCAGTGAAAGGTGGAGTATATGGATCTGGATCTCCTGGTGTTGTAACAGGTAATAAACCAATAGTTACTATTGCTTCTTTATTGATAAATTCTGCTTCAGCAACACCAGTAGCATAAGCAATCTCTACCTTAAAGTCTTGTGGTGTATCATTCTCAGAATCTTTAATAGTTTGTATCTCAAGTGTTCTCTGAGTTTGATTCTTACCAAATCCAAGGATACCATCTCCACTAACATAATCTGTACCACCAATAGCACTACCATCAACTGTCTTATAGGAAACTGAACTAGATGCCTCTAAGTAACCAGATCTAGTAACAATAACATATGCTTTATCACCTTCCCACACATTAGCATCTTTAATTTCATAATTCACTAATCGTTCTGTTGGTGTTCCTTCACCATCTCCAGGTGGGAGTGTTCCAGCTCCTCCACCTCCAGTATCAGGATCCTCATAGATGTCTGTGTTATTACCTCCACTTGGAACTACAGCAGGTAACCCACCATAAATGATTCCTCCTGTCTTTTCTGGTTCATCATATCCTCTTGCATCTTCACAAACACTTTGACCATAATCCAAAGGACCATTTTCTAATTGATCAATTAGATCATCTAAGAAGTTTCCACCGTCTGATTTTATCTTCTTAGTACATCTCGTATTCTCCTTACCACATTTTGAATCAACACCACCACATGAGATACCAAGAAGGTTCATAATCTTAAACATTGCACCACCAACGATGTTTAATGCACCACCAACAACTTTCAGTATAGATTGAATAGGTCCCAATACTGAATTGATCAGTCTATTAACAAAAGACATGATCTTGTTAAGGATAGCATTAACAAAGATATCAACCTGACACGTTGTTGATCTAAACACCTTCAATAGATAATCAAAGATAAGACTAGTAACAAAATCGGTTAGTCTCTCCATTATATCCTCTATGGAGCAACCAATCTTCTCTAGTATCATCGTTAACCATTTCTGAACGGATTCAAGAATACCTTCAAATGGAGATAGGATCATCTTAACAAGAGCATCAACTCCTTTCTTCAAGAATCCAATAATGGTTCCACGTATTCGAGCCATAGCAGCTCGAATAACTCTCAATACCTTATTAACATAACCATATGCTTTATCAGCATAACTAAACAATTCACCATTCACTCTATTAATGAGGTAACCACCAAGATTACCACCACTATCCTGAACCATCTCAAACAATTCACCCAAGATATACTTTATATCTTTCTTAGTCTCTCCATTACATTCTGCCTGTGCTACACCAACACATACTTGTGTACCAAATGGATTAGAAGCACTGTTCTTACCACGATGTGATTTGTCTTGTATAGACAGTGTTTCAACTGATCCACCAGCTACTTGTGTACCTGCTTTATTGGTGTTATCGTCATCATGCTTTTCACCCAGAGTAGTTACTGGATTGGTCTGAGGATTTAGGAAACTAGTAAATGCTAAACATGCTTTTTCTGCATCCTCCTGAGTCAACATAGCAGGTGGTTTTGCTGATGCATTAGCAATAGAACCAATAGACATCAGTATGAGTGGTTTCGTCTTTTCAACGTCCAACCATACACCAAACACCCAATCAGATGGTTCTAGATTCGCTGTAGATCCTCCAGTACCACCTGATTTATATGGAATATTAACAGGCATTGCAGTATGAGCCCAAGGCAAATCAGCAGTAGGAACATCCCCACATGCTGATGAATGAGCACCAACAATCCTCACCCTAAAGCGGTTTGAGCTTTTAGGATGGTCAACTTCTTCAACTTGACCTACCCACCATGTTGGTGTTGCACCAATCTGGTTAATAGGTAATACAGAGTTAACTACAGGATCCATATTCAGTCGTCATATACTAAGCACTCAGGCTCGTCTGGATGTTGATCACAAAATAATTCAAGTGCATTTGGATCGTGGTGATCACCTGCAACAATCTCTTCATGATGATGCTCTTCATACTCTATAAGGTCGTGTAACTCATCTTTAGCATGTCTGCGAGCAGCAGGTGATACTGTTGGATCGTCTATGATCTCCTTGTCTTTTTTAATATGGTCTTCTATTGATTTCATAGTTTTAGTTTAATAGAACTTCGTTAGCTGATGGTGGTTCATAACCAAAAGTGTCACGTTGTAATTTTAGCACAGTGGTGACGTTATATCTTGTTTTATCAAACATTCGAGACAATTTCGTTATCAGATAAAACCCACTATTATTAATGTCCACATCATCCTCTTCTCTTTGATCCTGTGAAACAGAATTAAAGAGTGTTACGTTAACCCGATCCCCGACAACTAGGTCAAGATTTCCAGGTACTTCTATACGTAACCCTTGTGTATTTAGTATGTAGTTGCGAGAAAAAGTTTGTAACAACAACTTATCAGTCCAATCCTTATACGTAGCATCCTCCTTAGCTTCCTTCTGGCCACTATAAGTTACCTCATTAGAAATGATAGCAGAAGTTATCCTACTAGGAGTTTTTGCTGATATCTTCTGTGCTGAAGTTAACTCTGTGTTACTACCCAAATGTTTCTGGGTGTCAAATTCTTTATCCAAAGAGAACTTTGTAGAATTAAACTCACCTGTATCAATATTGAAAGTTTGCAACTCACTTGAATATGCACCCATTCTCAGACCTTCCATAACATTGACTTCACTTGTAAATGCAACATTTAATATGTTATTGTATTGCATTATCTGTTCTCCATTCATACTCTCTACAAAAGATCTAATCTCCCGACCATCACCTTTAGCATCCTTCGCAACATTACAAAGTGTATTAATAGATCTGAAGTTAAACCCATTAGCATTTTTAAAAAAGAAACAACCTGCTGAGTTCAAATCATCAGTAATTGACTTATTTGCTAATTGTGAGCATATAGTAAATGGATTTCTATTGTTGGGTACAATGATAGTATCATTCTTTGTTTCATCTACAAAGATATCAGCCTCATCAACCTCAAGATATTCTGTTAATATATCCTTTACTATAGTATGAGGCATACCACTGAATTTCTTACTTACCTTTGCCCCTTCATTTAACAATGCTTCCTTTGTAATAAGACCTAAATTATATGTCTGTTTACCCTTAGCAATAACAACATCTCTTATACTATAGGTAAAAAAGTTGTAAGTATACGTATTATCATCAGCACCATTGACTTTTATCTCTACTCTATCATACCCACTTATAGGAGCATTGGATCTAAGGTTACTACCAGAATCAATAATCCTCAGATTACCACTTATAAACCCCTTATTGATGTCCTCATAATACGTAAATCCAAAAACAAGTTCAGTAATATCATAAGCTTCACCAGCAGGTGTTGTTAATATAATGCTTTCAAACGAAAAACTGGTGGCTGCTGGTGGTGATTGTTGTTCTGTCGTCATTATCCTAAAGCACTCAAGAGGGTAAGATCTTTAAATGAATCAGCATTTGTATCAGTCAATCCTATCTGGAAAGATGCATCATTTGTCTTTTGCTCATTAGACTGATTTGTTGCTGTCTGTACTGGTTGTTGTATTACAACTACCTTCTCTCCTGGATCCTCCTTAACAGCATTATTCATAACAGTACTGACTGTAGTCTCTGGTTTGTTTATATTGTTGGTATCACCAGTAACAACAGAAGAAGACGTAGTAGTATCACCAGTAGTAGTGTTATCATTACTAATAGAAGTAGTGTTATCATTAGACACATTACTCGTAGTAATATCTGGTCTCTCAGCGTTAATTTCACCTGACTCAAGACCTTTCAACTCTGTATAAAGAGCGTCTAGTTCTTTAGACTCACCTTCAGGTAATTCTGCTATTCTTTGTTTCAGATCTATCATCCTATACTCATTAAATATCTTCTGATCTAAAGTTTCATTTCCACTAGTACCACCTTCGAGAACTGTTTGTATTATAGATTTCTCAATATCAGTAGTCTCTTCGATCATATTTGCAGTACTTTCAATATTCTTAGTAGCATTCTCATTAGTCTCTTCAGTTGTTATTCCCTTCTCTACCAATAACTTCTTATTAGCAGCCTCAACATTCTCTTCACCATACAAACTCAATGTTCCGAATGAACCAACCTCATCACTAATCATATTCAAAGGATCCCAAACATTTAAGAACTTCCTAAATCCTTCACGTATATTAGAGTCAACCTCAGCCATCTTCTTATTAGACTCAGAGAAGTCACCATGCTTAATAAGAGAGTCAACACCAGAGAACATTGCAGTAAATGGAGCACCTACAGTCTCTAACGCACCTGAAAGACCAGCAGTTACATCACCAAGAGCATTCCTTGCAGCATCAGTACCATCACCACGTACCCATTCATCAGTACCACGAGTCATTTCACCAAGCCAACCAGATAATAGACCAGCACCAGTAACTGCTATCGCTGGACCCATTGTTGTTGCAAGTGTACCAGTCTGTGATACAGCACCAGTCATCAGACCTACATCCAAACTCGCATCAGCGAGATCCATTGCACCTTCAGCAAAATTACCTTGTGCTATGTTAGTGATTCCACTAACACCACTAGCACCAGGTAAAATATATTTTGCTCCTGGAATAGCACCGAGCATATCCATGCCCTTACCAAGGATATTGGTAGATGGAATAACATCATCAACCTTAGCTAAGGCACTGGTAGTTTTCGATGTATCGCCAATTACATCAGCTGTATCAACTATCCTATTGGTAGAAGTTACAGCTTCTGAAACCTCAGTGATCTCATCTAGATTACTAACAACCTTATTTGTCTTATTTGTATTGGTTATTACCTCCTCTACCTCATCAAGATCATCTAGGACTTTTGAAGATAAGACTGGTGTCTCAATAATTTGATCAGCTGCCTCAACAAACTGATTCGCTGTCTTTACTTTAGGGGTAACATCAGCATTGTTGAGAATAGTTCTAGTACTACCTGGAGCATCAGGTAACAAATTAGTGGTTGATGCTACTCTACTAATATCTTGTGCTGTATCAGCAGCATTAGCAGCTCTGCCGAAGTTCGGCATACTAAACTTGAATTTCTTAAACCACCTTGGAATATTTCTAAGTCGATTAACATCTGCAAGTATGTTTGTTAGATTTGATATATTACCAAGTAGATTACTTCCCCCTCCTCCACCAACTGTTTTAGCAACAGTATTTACTACACCTTGTGTACCAGATAAATCCTCAGTTTCCTCTGCTCTTTCTTCTCTTCTTAATCTCTTCGTATCAGAATTCAACTTATTCTGCATATCCAAAGTTGCAGTAAGCATCTTTGTTTGAAGAACTAGTATTTGATTCTGTGCCTTGATATCATCTGATATTCCAGTTAATGCTTTTATAACACCGTCTTGTGGATTATTAGGATCTAAATCTTCAGCACTTGGTAAAGCATTACCACTAGGTTCTAACAAATTATTAGAAACACCTGTAAGCATACCAGCAGTTGCTTCTATATCATTTGTATAGGTATCAAAAATAGTTATCAGTTTTCTCTTAAAACCTTCTACCTTCTCTTTTTTCTTATCCTTATTACCAAGCTTGTCAAGTTCCCTCTGTGCTGGATCAATTAAAGATCCAGACGTAGATTGATATGATTGGGTTCCTGAAGCCATTATACCTTCTGATTTTTTTTCTTAAGTTCTTCAAGATGTTGAGTAAGGAGTGCAAGGTACACAATCCGTTCCCAAGGAATCATATTATCTAACTCTGTCAAACTGTATTTATGGTGTTGTAACAGAGCGAAGTTTGTTTGAAAGTACTCCTCCAAAGATGTATGGAAGAGTGCTATACGAAAAAACTCGCTAATCCCTCCAAAGAATATTTATTTTGTTTCTTAGTATTGGGGTTAGTAACAGTGAACTCATGCTTTAATTTAGGCATGGTTTCAAAGAATTTGGACACTTTTTTAAATTGATTCTGAGTAAGACTCTCTACAAAAGAGGTAAGTTCTTTCTTAGTACACTCTGAAGCTTCAGTAACATCTTCACCATCAAATATTTGGTCTATAGAATTGAGTATAATTTCCATACCATCAAGTTCTTTATCTGTTAAGAATCCAACGTCTATAAAATGAGTAAGACTGGGATATTTCAGAATAACACCAACTGTCTTATTGATCATAATCTTACTGTTATGACCTTTTGGTTTATGAACCTGTACATCATTTATATTAATAGTATGAGCAACCTTAGTCTTATTATCATCTGTACAAGTAACATTCAAAGTAATCTCTTCTCCTACAGAGGCAGCACGAACCTTCAAGAAGACGTACTCCAGATCAAAACTAGGTAAATCTTCAATTTTTACACGACTGATAACACAAGCATTTAATACATCTATGAGTGCTTGTGTTATTTGCTTTTCATCCTTTGAGTCCAATGCAATAAGGAGTATCTTCTCTTCCTTAACTAGAAATGGACGGTATTTAATCTTTTTACCGCTTGATGGTAGTTCCAATTCATAGGTTGGTGCGGTAACCTTTGGTAATGCCATAATATGATTTTCTTTTATTTATGTTGCTCTTAGATCGGCGTACTTGACAAAATGCTTGCTATAATGGAAGTTTGCAGTAACTTTGACTAACTGTTCCATTCCAAATGATAAAGGCACAGAATCAACTGAATAAGGATATGCATCTTGCATGATATGTGCCATAGATGTTCTATCCACTTCACTATTCGGACCTTTCTCTGCCTTAATAACCATAATCTTTGTATTATAGTCTTTAGGAAACCTCAATCTCGTAGGTCTATTGTATACCTTATCATTTGTTTGATTATAATATCCACTCTCCTCATATGATTTTCCTTCTGCATCAAATTCACCAAAAATAAATTGCCACCAAGCTTGGACAAACTTATATGGTTCCATATTAGCATCAGCCATCCATGATAAAGACATATCTGTATACATCTTAGTATGTGGATATGATATAGATCCCTCACCTTGAAACCTACCATTTAACTGACCAGTCTGTGCCTGAGATGGTGGTAAACTCGCTTCATCGCAAAATTCTTGCCACAAAGGTTTATCATTCATCTCAATACCACATGTCTGTAGATGTTCCTTCAACGGTTCAGGCATTATGAAACGGACAGCAAATCCAGTGGATTTTGCCATTCCACCCCTTTTTGCCATTTGTGAAACGTATTCTGAGATCATCTTGATCTAAATAATTAGAGAATTCCTATATTATATATGGCTTATTCTGGGAAGTATAAACCAATAAACCCTAAGAAGTATAAAGGTGACCCAACAAGGATCATATATCGATCACTATGGGAACGTAAATTCATGAACTTCTGTGATACCAAACCATCTGTTACCAAATGGGCTAGTGAGGAGATATTCATACCATATAGATCACCTAAAGATGGTAAAGTTCATAGATATTACCCAGATTTCTACATGAAGACTGGTAATAAGGAAAGTATAGTAGAGATAAAACCTTTAAAACAATGCAAACCACCAAAAGAACCAAAAAGAAAGACTGCTAGGTACAAAGCAGAATGTCTAACATATCTTGTTAATCAGGCAAAGTGGAAATATGCTAGAAAGTGGTGTAAGGCAAGGAATTTATCATTCGTAATACTCACGGAGAAAGACTTAAATGTCTGAAACACTATTCGAGAAAATTAAAGAAAGAGCAGGTGGTCAACAAAGGTCTGTTGGTTGGTATAGAAAGAATTTGCGGTATCTAGCTGCAGATTACCACAATAAACCAATACAACAACTACTAACAGACGAAAAAGCAGATAAATTAACAGACGAGAAGTTTCAAGACTCTAATATGTCGAGAAAGATGGTAAGAAAGGGTCATCTCTACTTATTTGAGTACAAGGCAACAACAAAATATTTAAGATGGTATGATACCTACCCTTTAGTATATGTTGTAGATAGAACGCATGATTATTTCATAGGGTGCAACTTACATTACATCAATCCAAAATATAGGATGAAGATAATAGAAACCTTAACTAAAGAAGATATATTAAACGTACCAAGGGATTCCTTCCATAAATACCTAGTAGAAAATGTAAAAAGTGGTCGCTATCTAGACTTAGGTATAGATGAATGGATGACTGCTGTAATGCTACCTATAGACAATTTCGTCTATATAAAGAATAACAAACAGATTGACGTTAAAAAACAAGAAGTTTGGGATGATTCCTATAACAAAAGGAATAAGCGAGTACGTATAAAACGTACAATTGAACTGTACCCCGATCAAAGATACTCAGATGGCAGTAGCTGATTTATTTCAAAATAACGCAGAGATGTCTAAGAATAGAGCTACCCTTAGATATCCAGCAGATATGGCCATAGGTTCTGATACTGACTATATTCAGTTTGATTTCTTTGAGTATTCACCACCTATGCTTACTAAGGGAAGTGGGTTAAATAAACAGTCTGTAGAAGATTTAACAAATACAGAAGCATCACAATCACCTAATAAAGCAATTAATGACCTTAGAGCAGGTGTAGGTTACAACCAACTAAAAACAAAGATTGATGGTGAAGATAATGAAATTGATGGTAACTTTTCAAGAAGGGCAACACAATTCAATCATTCAACAGGTGCTAACCAACAAATACCATCAATTCAACTATACATGCCTCAAGATGTAAGTACTTCATCTGCTGCATCATGGGGTGGTAAAGAATTTGGTAGTGCTGCTGCTGGAATATTAGGTGCTATTGGTGGAAATTTTGAAAATGCAATAATAGAAGGAGTAAAAAGTATACCTGCTGGTATGGTTGGTCTTACAAGTGATGTGGTATCAAAAATACTTTCAAATTCAAATCAACAATTATCACAAAATGACGTTCTTGCTGCTACCAGTGCTGTTATTAAAAACCCAATGGTAGAACTGCTGTTTGGTGGTCCTCAAACACGTAATATTGGATTCAAATTTAAGATGTCTGCTAGGGATGAGAAAGAAGCAGAGGTAATTCATCAAATATGCCATATATTTAAAATGGAAATATTACCATACTTCGGTAATGCTCAAGGTGATGGAAAGAATGCTAGTGGTAATAGTAAATTTACCAACTTCATTAAGATACCAGATTTGGTCAGAATGAAGTTAATGAATGGTAGTAAGATGCATCAATACCTAACACAATATAAAGGTTTAGCATTAACAAATGTAGACATCAACTATACACCAGATGGTTCTTATTCAACATATATGGGTGGATATCCATCTGCAGTAGAACTATCAATTCAAATGGTAGAAACAAAGATTGTCTACAAAGAAGATCTACAACAAAAAAGAGACTGGAGTTACTAATGTATTTCTCAATATTACCAAATCTAAAATACGACAAGAAACAACAGAGCTTTCCTTTTTCCAGTTCTGACTATATCTTAGTAAAAAACTTCTTTAGAAGATTTCAGGTAAATCCTGATATATTCGATTATGCTGTTTTCTACAATAAAATGATTGTAGAGAATAACATGAGAATAGAGCAAGTTGCTGATAAAGTATATGGTAGCAGTGGTCTAGATTGGGTTGTTGCAGTAACAAATGATATTACCAATCTATATCAAGATTGGCCAGTTTCTGATTATTCATTACAAAAATGGGTTGAAAGTGAATATAGCGATCCATACTCAACTATACGATATTATGAAATTAAAGAAGATGTGAAAAATGACAAAGGAACGATATTTTTGAAAAAAGGTCAAAAAGTCGATAAAACCTTCTATGACGGCAGTTTTACATATAACAACGAAGATGTAAATAACTCAGTTTCAACAATTCCTGGAAATACGATAAGTAAAGGTATTTCGATATTTGAAGATGAAACTAGAAGGAATGATGTAAAACGAGAGATCTATATCATCAAAGGTCAATTTGTTAAACCATTAATTGCGGACCTAAAAAAACAGAGCACCTATAATAAGTGCTCTGCGTTTGTTTCCAAAAAAGTCAAAGAAACCTTAGTTTAGCTCGACTTTTTTGACCAATTTTAGTCGGGATTTTTTTTCCCGAATTGTCATAATCAAAAGTTCAATTTCGCCTCTAGTCTTCGTTTGCTAAAGCAGCAAAATAACTTAAGGCATCATCATCATCGGCCACAGGCGATGGTTCACTCTTAGTTGTATTAAACTTAGGAGCAGATGATACTGCTGCGACTGGAACAGGAACTTCTGCTTCCTCTCTGTAAACAGGAGCAGGTGCAGGAGCACTATTCAAAACCAAATTCAGTCTTGCCTGTAACTCTTCATATGTCTTGAACTGGTCTGATGCTGTGAAAGCTTTGAGACTGTGTTCCTGTTTATAAATGGCTTCCAATTCAGAATCATCTGAACTAAGAGCACTAGGACTATCAAACTCACTGCTATCATAATTCCAGAATCCAGCAACTGTCTTAATCTTCAACTTGAAGTTAGCACCTTCCCAAAGATCAAAGACATCAACTGGTGTCTCATCTTGGAACTCAGGTTGCATTGCTGCTAGGATCTTATCAAAGATCTTCTTACCATAACGATAAAGGAATACTTTTCCTTCATTGCTAGGATCGTTTGTGTCTTTAACAACGTAGATGTTACTATAGTAAGACAGTCTACGCTTTTGCTTACGTGCTAACTCTTTACCTTCTTCAGTACCAGCATTCCAATGCTGTCTGTTAATCTCTCCAACTGGATCCTTTTGATTAAGGGTTGTTAGAGAATTTTCAATGTACCAACCACCTGGTCCTTGGAAGGCATGACTATAAAGTTTTGCCCAAGGAAGACTAGGTGTATCACCTTCTATATCTTGCTCTGGTGGTGGAAGGAATCTAATGACTGCGTATCCACTTCCTGATGCATCTAATCCTGGTTTCCATAACCGTTCATCAGTGTTACTATTACTACTCGTCTTCTCTATTTCTTTCTGTAAAAATTCAAAATTAGCTTGACTTTTTCTTTTTAATTCTGCAAATGACATATGATTGTTTAGATTTTATTGGATTTGTTTAGGGGTGGGAGATTGGATTTCTGTATTACCAATAAGAGCGAGGCATTACTACAGTAAGTAAGAATTTCACTCTGCCTGAGACCCGACTGGTTGGTCGGTTCTATCCGAAGATAGCAGCACCACCTGTGTCTCATCACCTTATCCAGCTATATGCCAGAAAGATTATTCAGTCACTCCCGTATCGAATTCGTCAACCCGATATACTATTTATAGCACGAACCGAAGGGGTTTGTCAAGCTTCTTTCTGTGTTTCTTTCAACATATATCCAACCTTTCTCTTTAGTTCATCAAACATGGTTTTAATATCTGTACTGGGGTCAGCACCCATCATTACAATACCTTGCTTCATGTTCTCAAGGACTGTCTTTGCTTCTGGGTCATCACTCAACTGCATACGTGCATACATAATCTCTTGCTTCTCGATCATGAGTTGCAATGCTTCTAAGTACTCAAGTTTCTTCTCGTTATTCAAGAGAGGAAAACTCATAGCATACTTAAAACATATCTGTTGAAGTTCCATCATCTCTTGGATGTCACCTCTAACTAATTCAGATCTAAAAAATTCGGAAGTCATACTAGCATTAACTTGGCTCTGGATGTACGTTTAATAAAGTTTAGTTCTTGTGCATCATACTTAAGTTTTTCCTTAAGTGGTTTAGAAATGAGTTTGGGAACTGTCTCCAATTCAATTTCATTCTGATCACAGTAGTGTATTATAGCGTCAATATAATTCATATCATTATTATTTAAAACTATTCTCTCCACTTCCTGCGAGAACTTCGCAGTTGTCATAAATTTATCCTCTAA